>Ga0209374_1000063_pt1 | contig 113462 bp, 95 predicted proteins | sample SaaInlLV_DNA_10m_FD_184683 | JGI IMG/M metagenome (GOLD analysis project Ga0209374, IMG submission 184683) | Marine microbial communities from expanding oxygen minimum zones in the Saanich Inlet - SI075_LV_DNA_10m (SPAdes) (version 2) | ecosystem: Environmental > Aquatic > Marine > Unclassified... | reverse complement strand
ATAAAGTCATTCAAAAATTATTAAAACGAGACAAACGATGGGGAAGTCGTGACCGTGGTTTTGTTGCAGAAACCACTTATGATATTGTACGATGGAAACGATTATACGCCGAGATTGCTCAAGTCAAAGAACCATTTAGCCGAGACGATGCTTGGCGATTATTTGCCGTATGGGCTACTTTAAAAGGCATTAAATTGCCAGACTGGAAATATTTTGAAGGCACACCATCCCGCAAAATAAAAGGACGTTTTGATGAACTTTCAAAAGACCGAAAGTTCCGTGAATCTGTCCCCGATTGGATTGATGAATTGGGGGTCAAAGAATTAGGTGAAGCTAAATGGACCAAGGAATTGGCCATGCAAAACAAACAAGCTAATGTTATTTTAAGAGTAAACACCTTAAAAACAACAAAAGCAGATTTAAAACTAAAATTAGAGTCTGAAAACATTGAAACCTTAGAAATCGAAGGCTATCCTTACGCTTTACAGCTAAAAGAACGCGCCAATGTATTTACTACAGAAGCATTTAAAGATGGATGGTTCGAGGTTCAAGATGCTTCATCACAACTTGTGGCGGATTTTTTAGACGTTAAACCTGGTATGAAAGTCGTAGATTGTTGTGCAGGAGCCGGTGGAAAAACCTTACATCTTTCTGCATTAATGGAAAATAAAGGGTCTGTTATAGCTATGGATATTTACGAAAGTAAATTGAAAAAACTCAAAATTAGAGCCCGTCGAGATGGTGCTCATAATATTGAAATGAAAGTGATTGACTCTACTAAAGCGATCAAAAAATTACATGAAAAAGCAGATCGTTTATTGATTGATGCACCTTGTTCTGGATTAGGGGTATTGCGACGGAATCCTGATTCAAAATGGAAACTAGAACCTGAGTTTATAGACCGTATTCGTAAAACTCAGCAAGAGGTATTACAACAGTATTCAAAAATGGTCAAACCTAATGGCAAAATGGTTTATGCGACCTGTTCTGTGTTACCCTCTGAAAATGAAACTCAAATTAAAACCTTTTTGAAGTCTGAAGCAGGAGCTGATTTTTCGTTTATTAAAGACAGAAAAATTCTTGCACATGAAACTGGATTTGACGGATTTTACATGGCGTTACTAGAAAAAAAATAACCAATTAATTTTTACTTTTAAGATATTATGAAGCATATATACATTCTTGTTGTACTTATTTCAGGTCTTTGCTACAGCCAAATTCCAACCACTTATTATGATTCCGCAGAAGGATTAACGGGGTTTGCTTTAAAGACAAAATTAAAAACAATTGTCTCCAATGGACATCAAGCTCGATCGTATGGACAATTGTACGACGGCAATGGCATAAACGGCTCCAATGGATATATTGACACCCACTCTGACAAAACTGTTAGCTCAGGAAAAAACTACGAAAGCGATGGAACTATTTTAGATATGTATTCTGAAAACCCTTCCGGAACAGATCCTTATAATTATAATCATGGGAGTAAAAAATGTGGAAATCAAAGTTCAGAAGGGGATTGCTATAACAGAGAACACCTTGTTCCACAATCTTCTTTTAATAGCGCTTTTCCTATGCAAAGTGACATTCATCATGTCATTCCATCCGATGGGCGTGTGAATAACTTTAGAGGCTCGTATCCATTTGGAAATGTAGCTTCTGCAAATTGGACCTCTCAAAATGGCTCTAAAAGAGGAACAAGTGCTATGTCTGGCTATTCAGGAACTGTATTTGAACCCATTGATGAATTTAAGGGCGATATCGCAAGAGCACTGCTCTACTTTGTAGTACGCTATGAAGATACCGTAAAAAGCTACTCAAGTTTTGCAATGTTTGATGGTTCAAATGAAAATGAGAACGCCTTTTTCCCATGGGCCATTGACGTTTTATTAGATTGGCACAATAATGTTGACCCTGTAGACCAACGCGAACGCGATCGAAATGTGGCTGCTTATGCGTTTCAAAACAATGCAAACCCTTTTGTAGACCATCCAGAATATGCGTCTTTGATATGGAACCCTGTAACAGATAATGAAGCTCCTACGGCTGCAACAAATCTTATAGCATCAAACCCAAAAGGAAATTCTATCGATTTGAACTGGACCGCAGGAACCGATAATATTGCTGTCACTACCTACGATGTTTACAAAAATGGTGTTAAAACTTCAAGTACATCAAATACTAGTTTTACAGTAACAGGTTTAGCACCAAATACTGAATACTGTTTCACAGTTTTTTCAAAAGATGCAAGTCAGAATATAGCACCTAGTAGTAACGAAAGTTGCGAAACAACTCTGGAAGGTAACAGCTCAAGTAATGACCTGTTTATCTCAGAATACGTCGAAGGCTATAGCTATAATAAAGCGTTAGAGATATCTAATTTTACTGGAAGTTCTATCAACCTTAGCAACTACTCTATTGCGAGAGATCAAAACGGCACAGGAGTGTTTAAAGAAGCCTTAACATTAACAGGGACTTTAGAAACTGGCTATGTACATGTGGTCGTAAATTCTCAAGCTTACCAAGAAACACTAGACCGTTCGAATCAAATTTCTGATACAGAAGCAATATCTTTTAACGGAAATGATCCCGTTGGATTATTTAAAAATGGAGTACTCATAGATTATTTTGGAGAATTAGGAGGAGAATTCAATTTTAAAGACAAAACATATCGAAGGAAAGCATTTGTAAAAGGACCAACCACTACTTTTAATTTGTCAGGGGAATGGGACGAATATGAGGCTAACAATATAGTCGATCTAGGAACGCATACGCTAACATCAAATGTAACTAAAAACAGCCAAACTAATTTTACGCTTTATCCAAATCCAGCACAAACAAACACGATTTATTTTACTACTAACCACCCTTTAAATATTAAAGTTTATGCCGTCACTGGCAAATTAATTTTAAATAAATTAATAAGATCTGATTCAAAGTCGTTAGACATTTCTAATTTAAACAAAGGGCTATATATCATCAAAATGACAACTAATTTTGGCGTACAGGTGAAAAAATTAATTCGACAATAAATCGTAATACATTGGACATTAGAATTCCAAATCAAAGATGTTTAAAACTGGTGAATAACTCCATAAATTAGACGTTAAAATCGATCAAAAATTCTCTGAAAAATCATAAATTTGTAGGATCGAATAATATCCAAAATAAAACGAATGATTCATTTCTTTGGAATCCCTGACTCAAAGGTATTTGCAGTTCAAACCGCAAGCGATTTAACTTCCGAAACCATCGCCAAATTACAATGGCTTTTTGGAGACCAACCCAAAATAGAACGCACAACGCTCAACTCAACCTATGTAGGCCCACGCGCGGCAATGCTAACCCCTTGGAGTACAAATGCGGTCGAGATTACTCAAAACATGGGTATTGAAGGCATTATTCGAATCGAAGAATTTAATGCGGTTAAAAGTAATTTCTCAGATTTTGATCCTATGATTTCTGAAAAATTTGAAGGCTTGCATCAACACAGTTTTGATATTGCTATCACCCCGGAGCCTATTTTAAACATCACTGATATTTCCGCTTATAACCAACAGGAAGGTTTATCATTAAATGAGGAGGAAGTTGCCTATCTAAATCAGGTCCGTAAAAAAATTGGTCGTCCCCTCACCGATTCTGAAGTTTTTGGGTTTTCACAAGTCAATTCAGAACATTGTCGGCATAAAATTTTTAATGGCACCTTTATCATAGACGGCGAAGAAAAGTCAACATCTTTATTTAAACTTATAAAAGAGACGTCCAAACAACACCCAAATAGCATCGTATCGGCCTACAAAGATAATGTGGCGTTTATCAAAGGGCCAGTTGTGGAACAATTTGCACCTAAAAGTGCTGATAAACCTGATTTTTACACCACTGAAGATTTTGAATCGGTAATTTCTATTAAAGCCGAAACTCATAATTTTCCAACCACTGTTGAACCCTTTAATGGGGCTGCAACAGGATCGGGCGGAGAAATTAGGGACCGACTCGCTGGCGGAAAAGGATCACTACCCTTGGCTGGTACTGCGGTTTACATGACTTCTTACTCGCGATTAAATGAAAATCGCCCTTGGGAAGCTGGATTTAAAGAACGGAATTGGCTATACCAAACGCCAATGGATATTTTGATTAAGGCTTCTAATGGCGCATCAGATTTTGGAAACAAATTTGGACAACCACTTATTTGTGGTTCAGTACTTACTTTTGAACATCAAGAGGATGCTCAGCGCTTAGGCTTTGACAAAGTCATTATGCAAGCCGGCGGAATTGGCTATGGAAAAGCCGATCAGGCGTTAAAAGACACCCCTGAAAAAAATGATAAAATCGTTATTTTAGGAGGAGAAAACTACCGCATTGGAATGGGTGGTGCCGCTGTGTCATCAGCAGACACCGGCGCATTATCTAGCGGAATTGAACTAAATGCCGTTCAACGTTCCAACCCCGAAATGCAAAAACGTGCTGCAAATGCCGTGCGTGGTATGATTGAAAGTGAAGAAAATTTCATCGTATCTATACACGATCATGGTGCTGGTGGACATCTTAACTGCTTGTCAGAATTAGTGGAAGATACTGGGGGTCATATCGATTTAGACCAACTTCCAGTGGGCGACCCTACCCTATCCAATAAAGAATTAATTGGAAACGAATCTCAAGAACGTATGGGACTTGTGATCCCTGAAAAACACATTGAAACCTTACAGAAAATTGCCGATAGAGAACGTTCTCCAATGTATACTGTTGGCGATGTTACTGGCGATCATCGGTTTGTATTTGAGTCAAAATCTACAGGTGCAAAACCTATGGATTTCAACTTAGAAGATATGTTTGGAAGTTCGCCAAAAACCATTTTAGAAGATCGAACTGTTGTTAGAAACTACAAATCTGCATCTTACGATAGCACATTATTTCAAACGTATCTAGAAGCTGTTTTAAAACTTGAATCCGTTGCTTGTAAGGATTGGTTGACAAATAAAGTGGACCGTTGTGTTGGTGGAAAAGTAGCCAAACAACAGTGTGTTGGCCCATTACAACTTCCCTTAAACAATATGGGGGTGATGGCCTTGGACTATTCTAGTGAGGAAGGGATTGCCACTTCAATTGGACATGCGCCTGTTGCGGCTCTTATCGATCCCAAAGCGGGAAGTCGAGCTGCTATTACAGAAGCACTTACCAATATTATCTGGGCGCCTTTAAAAGAAGGTTTACAGAGTGTGTCCTTATCGGCAAACTGGATGTGGCCGTGTAAAAACGAAGGTGAAGATGCCCGTTTATACAGTGCTGTTGAAGCGATTTCTGAATTTGCAATTGCCCTTGGAATCAATGTGCCAACAGGAAAAGACTCGCTTTCAATGAAACAAAAATATCCTGAGGGCGATGTGGTTTCTCCAGGAACTGTGATCATAACAGCCGCAGGAAATTGCAATGCGATCTCAAAGGTTGTTGAACCCGTTTTTAAACCCAATGCAGGCCCTATTTATTACATCAACATATCTCAAGATGATTTTAAATTAGGAGGTAGTGCCTTTGGACAAATTTTAAACACCATTGGAAAAAATGCTCCTGATGTACAAAGTGCTTCATATGTGAAGACAGTATTTAATACGCTTCAGGAATTGATTCAACACAATAAAATTGTAGCCGGTCATGATGTCGCTTCTGGTGGATTAATTACTTCGTTGCTAGAGCTGTGTTTCTCGGACACTAACATTGGTGCCGATTTGAATTTTAATGCACTTGAAGAAGCAGACAGTATCAAACTGTTGTTTTCAGAAAATTCAGGAATTGTATTTCAAGCTACAGATGCATCAATTGAAGGCGAACTATCTAAAGCCGGTATTGAATTTCACACCATTGGGACGGTTACAAACACAGCCACTTTAAACATTACAAATGCAGCAGATACATGGTCCTTAGACGTCAGTGACTTGAGAGATGTGTGGTATGAAACCTCTTTTTTACTCGATCAAAAACAAACTGCAAACGGATTGGCAAAAAAGCGATTTGACAATTATAAAAACCAACCCCTTAAGTATACATTCCCAGAACAATTCACTGGAAAACTACCCCAATTATCCTTAGATAATAGACCAAAAGCAGCTATAATTCGAGAGAAAGGAAGTAATTCTGAACGTGAAATGGCAAACGCAATGTATTTGGCAGGATTTGATGTGAAGGATGTTCACATGACGGATTTAATTTCGGGGCGTGAAACTCTGGAAGACATTCAGTTTATTGGTGCCGTTGGTGGGTTTAGTAATAGTGATGTTTTGGGTTCTGCAAAAGGATGGGCTGGCGCATTTAAATACAATGAGAAAGCCAAAAAAGCGCTTAAACATTTCTTTGACCGTCCAGATACATTATCTGTTGGGATCTGTAATGGATGTCAACTTTGGATGGAATTAGACCTCATTAACCCCGACCATAAACAGCATGGTAAATTAACATACAACGCTTCTCAAAAACACGAAAGTGCCTTTACATCGGTTACTATTCAAAAAAACAATTCGGTAATGCTATCCACTCTTGAAGGTAGTACTTTGGGCGTTTGGATATCGCATGGCGAAGGAAAGTTTAGCCTGCCTTATGAAGAATCCAAATATAACATTGTGGGTAAATATGCTTATGATGCTTATCCTCACAATCCAAATGGGTCGGATTATAACACCGCAATGTTATGTGATCGTTCAGGACGTCATCTGGTAACAATGCCACATATTGAGCGGTCTACATTCCAATGGAACTGGGCAAATTACCCTGAGAATAGAACAGATGAAGTTTCGCCATGGTTAGAGGCTTTTGTAAATGCAAGACTGTGGTTAGAGGCATTGAATTAATTTGAACTTATTTTGAAGATTCTAATTTGATACTCTTTTAAAAATTAGTATTTTGCATCTTCACAAACTTATTATAATTCGATGAAACCAATTACTCGACTTTTTGACTTTGCATATTATCAATTAGAGACGCATAATTTAGACGCCGCTTTGGTCTCAAAAAAAGAGGGCGAATGGATCAAAACCTCATCAAAAGAATACATTGATAAAGCTAACGCACTCAGTAGAGCCTTGCTTAAAATGGGGGTTCAAAAAGACGATAAAATTGCCGTCATTTCTACGACTAATCGTACCGAATGGTGTATTGTAGATGTTGGCGTACTTCAAGTTGGGGCACAAAATATCCCCATTTATCCCACGATTTCCTCTGACGATTATGAATATGTTTTAAACCACAGTGAAGCCGTATACTGTTTTGTATCGGATCAAGAAGTTTACGATAAAGTTTTAAAAGTAAAAGTCAACACCAAGCTTAAAAACGTGTTTAGTTTTGATGCCATTGAAGGCTGTGAGCATTACTCCACACTTCTTGAACTCGGTGCTGATATTAGCACACAAGCTGATGTAGAAACACGTAAATCAGAAGTGGTTCCTTCAGATTTGGCTACTATTATTTATACTTCTGGTACCACAGGAAAGCCCAAAGGCGTGATGCTGTCTCATTCTAATGTGGTCGAAAATATTTTGGCAAGTATGCCACGACTCCCACTAATGGAGGGCACAACTAGAGTCCTCAGTTTTTTGCCGCTTTGTCATATTTTTGAACGGGTATTGATTTATATTTATCAACATGCAGGCGTAGGAATTTATTTTGCCGAAGGCATCGATAAAATTGGTGAAAATGCACAAGAAATTAAACCAAACCTGATGAGTGTGGTCCCACGCTTGTTAGAAAAAGTATTTAATAAAATAAATGCTAAAGGCAGCGAGTTGACAGGCCTCAAAAGAGCCTTATTTTTCTGGGCGATAAAATTAGGCGAACAATACGAACCGTACAAAGCTAATGGGTTCTGGTATGAATTTAAACTAAAAATTGCGCGTAAATTAATTTTTAGTAAATGGAAAGCAGCGTTTGGAGGTGAACTTCATACCATGGTTTCTGGAAGTGCAGCCCTTCACCCCCGTTTATCTCGTATTTTCTGTGCATCTGGAATGATGATTATGGAAGGTTACGGCCTTACAGAGACGTCTCCGGTAGTTTCAGTGGGAATGCATGCCAATCATTATTTTAAAATTGGAACGGTAGGAAAACCCATTTCTAATGTAGAAGTGAAAATTGCTGAAGATGGCGAAATTTTAATTAAAGGCCCTAACGTGATGGTAGGCTATTTTAAAGATCCTGAGAAAACCGCAGAAGTAATGAGTGGCGAGTATTTCCACACTGGGGATAAAGGTGAAATTGATGCCGATGGATTTCTTAAAATCACTGGCCGTAAAAAAGAAATGTTTAAAACCTCGGGAGGGAAATATATTATTCCAACCCTTATTGAAAACGATCTCAAAGAATCTAATTTTATTGAGCAAGTGATGGTAATTGGTGAAAACCAAAAAATGCCAGCAGCTTTGATTCAATTGGATTTTGAGTTTATCAACGAGTGGATCGAACGCAAAAAATTAGATATTGACAAAACGCCAGAAGCCATTTGTGCTTCAGAACTTATCATTAGCCGTATTCAGAAAGAAGTGGACAAATCTAACCAAGGCTTTGGTAAATGGGAACAGATCAAACGGTTTGAGCTTACTCCAGACGTATGGAGTATTGAAGGCGGACACCTTACGCCTACTATGAAAATGAAACGTAGTGTCATTTTTGACCTCTATAAAGAATTGGCAACTAAAATATATACAGACGTCTAAACATCATTTTTTTTGGAGCCGTTGGCTTAAAATTAAACAATTTAAATTTCTACTGTATTTGGATAGTAGTGATTTTCTTTCTAATTTTGCAATGGATTTTGACCCCAAGTCTAAATCTTCACAAGCTTTTAACCAAGGCTAAGATATTATTTTACTGTAGAAAAACGTATTGTAAAACTTTTGAATAAAAGTCATTTACGGTTTCAATATGTTTATGATTTTAATGTTTAAGACTTCTGCAGCACTGCGGATATTTTAACTAATTAGCAATAGTAAGAAAATAATCTGATGGAAAAACACGAAAAACTAGCTAAACTCTACCTAACTCTAATAGCAATTATTGGCATCACAATAGGATACCTTGACACAAAAGAAATAGACTTTATTTATTTGATAGTTTGTGGAATTGGCATGCTATGCGTGTCTGTATTAATTGGATCTGCTTTTGAGTTATCATATTCAGCGATATTTAAAAAAAGGATTGAACTAAATTTTAATGAGAAAGAATTAAAAATTATATCCAACAAAAACAAATTCAAAGTTGGATTTCTATTTGCAGTTTTAATGTTGATTTTAGTGATCTTACTCTAATGTAACACCTTGATTCCTCAAAGCAGCATTCGCAATTAACCACGAAACCCCAGCTAGCGCGAGTACCTTTTGCTCGTGACAGTCGGTTAACTGCACAAGCGTGACGCTTGCGCCAGCTTGGGGAATATTAAAAACGACACCACAACAATGGCTATAAGTAATTACCTGTCCTCGCCTACTTGAGAAAATCTCCAACACCAAAACTTAGCATATCTCAAACACCCCAAACAATTCTATTTTTGATGAACCCAGCATCGTTTAAATGACTAATACTATGCATGCATAACTTTTTTGCTTTTTACTATGCGTGCATAATAAATTTTCATATATTTGGGAAGATATTAAATGAGACATGAAAGATAAGACTATAGATTATGTTTTGAGAACCACATGGTTAGCGGTTCAAAAAATGTATAATGAAGAGGCTTCAGAACATGGCATCACCATGGCAACAGGATTTACACTTTTGAGTGTTGATCCTCAAAACGGAACGCCTTCAACAGCATTGGGACCAAAAATGGGTATGGAAGCGACCAGCTTATCAAGAATTTTAAAAACCTTGGAAAATTTGAATTTAATAGAGCGTTTGCCCAACCCCAATGATGGTCGTGGTGTGCTTATTCACCTTACAGAACAGGGCTTGAAGAATAGAGAAGAAGTCAAACAAAATGTTTTAAAATTTAATAGTGTCATAAAAACTGAAATTTCTGAAGAAAAACTTAACCATTTTTATGAAGTTTCCGATTGTATCATGAACCTTATATCTAATAAAAAAATATTCTAACCCCCCTATATACATTGAGATGAAAACACGAAGAATTAAAAAAATTGCCATTATTGGATCTGGAATCATGGGCAGCGGAATTGCTTGTCATTTTGCCAATATTGGAGTCGATGTATTGCTTTTGGACATTGTGCCAAGAGAACTCAACGGCAATGAAAAAGCAAAAGGCTTAACCCTAGAAGACAAGGTCTTGAGAAACCGATTGGTTAATGACGCCCTCAAAACCTCTTTGAAGTCTAAGCCCTCTCCTATTTATCATCAAAAGTTTGCGAGTCGCATTACAACCGGAAATCTGGAAGACGATATTGCAAAAGTAGCTGATGTGGATTGGATTATGGAAGTCGTTGTGGAGCGCTTAGACATCAAAAAAATGGTGTTTGAAAATTTAGAAAAATACCGCACTCCAGGAACACTCATTACCTCTAATACCTCCGGAATTCCTATAAAATTCATGAATGAAGGTCGCAGCGAAGAGTTTCAAAAACACTTTTGTGGCACACACTTTTTTAACCCTGCGCGTTACCTGAAATTATTTGAAATTATTCCAGGACCACAAACAGCTCCTGAGGTTCTCGAATTCTTAAATGGATATGGGGAACAATTTTTGGGAAAAACATCGGTAATTGCAAAAGACACACCAGCGTTTATTGGAAATAGAGTGGGAATTTTTAGCATCCAAAGTTTATTTCACGCGGTTAAAGATTTAGACCTTACGATTGAAGAGGTCGATAAATTATCTGGACCAGTCATTGGCCGTCCAAAATCGGCAACCTTTAGAACGGTGGATGTTGTGGGGCTAGACACCTTGGTGCATGTTGCAAATGGCATTCGAGAAAACTGTCCTAAAGATGAGCGTTTAGAGTTATTTGAACTGCCCGATTTCATCAATACGATGATGGAAAATAATTGGTTAGGCAGTAAAACCGGACAAGGATTTTATAAAAAACACGTTTCTAAAGATGGTAAAAAAGAAATTTTAAGTTTAGATTTAAACACCCTAGACTACCGATCTGCAAAGCGTGCAAAATTTGCCACTTTAGAACTCACAAAAACAATTGACAAAGTTGTAGACCGATTTAAAGTTTTAGTCAGTGGAAAAGATAAAGCTGGTGAATTTTACCGTAAAAGTTTCACCGCCCTATTTGCTTATGTCTCTAACCGAATTCCTGAAATTTCGAATGAGCTTTATAAGATTGATGACGCCATGAAAGCAGGCTTTGGTTGGGAACATGGACCGTTTCAAATATGGGATGCTATTGGCGTTGAAAACGGAATTGAATTGATGAAAGCAGAAGGTCTTGAACCTGCCGCTTGGGTTAATGATATGTTGGCTTCAGGTTCAGATTCATTTTATACCGTTAAAGACGGCGCCACTTATGCCTATGCTATTCAAACAAAAGCACAAACAAAAATTCCAGGTCAAGATAGTTTCATTATTCTAGATAACATTAGAAAAACAAATGAGGTATTTAAAAACTCTGGTGTTGTTATTGAAGATATCGGTGATGGTATTCTTAATTTAGAATTCCAATCCAAAATGAATACGATTGGAGGCGATGTTTTAGCGGGATTAAATAAAGCTATTGATTTAGCCGAGAAAGATTTTGCAGGACTGGTTGTGGGTAACCAAGGAGCGAACTTTTCTGTAGGTGCCAATATTGGGATGATTTTTATGATGGCTGCTGAGCAAGAATATGATGAGCTTAATATGGCCATCAAATACTTTCAAGATTCTATGATGCGCATGCGTTATTCTTCAATACCAACAATTTCTGCACCTCACGGGATGGCGCTTGGGGGCGGTTGCGAATTATCGCTTCATGCAGATAAAGTTGTTGCTGCAGCAGAAACCTACATGGGACTTGTGGAATTTGGCGTGGGTGTGATTCCTGGCGGTGGTGGCTCAAAAGAAATGGCATTAAGAGCACAAGATAGTTTTCAAAAAGGCGACGTACAATTAAATGTATTACAAGAGCATTTCTTAACCATTGGAATGGCAAAAGTATCTACATCTGCTTATGAAGCTTTTGATCTCAACCTCTTGCAGAAAGGAAAAGATGTGGTTGTCGTGAATAAAGACCGACAAATAGCAGTAGCGAAACAACATGCAAAAATAATGGCGGATTCTGGCTACACGCAACCAATAAAAAGAACAGATGTAAAAGTATTAGGAAAACAAGCTTTAGGGATGTTTTTAGTAGGTACGGATTCCATGAAAGATAGTAACTACATCTCTGCACATGATATGAAAATTGCCAATAAATTGGCCTATGTCATGGCTGGCGGTGACTTATCTGAACCGACTTTAGTTTCGGAACAGTACTTACTAGATATAGAAAGAGAAGCTTTTTTAAGTTTATGTACTGAACGTAAAACTTTAGAACGCATACAGCATATGTTAAAAACAGGAAAACCACTAAGAAATTAAAAAATTGAATAAAGAGGATAGAAAAGAGATCCAAAACAACAATACTTAGAGACAGATTTGAAAGTGTTTTTCTCTACTCTATTTTCTCTACTCTCATTTCAAAATAAAAATCATAACTATGAAAACCGCATACATTGTAAAAGCATACAGAACAGCTGTTGGCAAAGCACCAAAAGGTGTATTCCGTTTTAAACGAACAGATGAATTAGCTGCAGAAACCATCAAACACATGATGAAAGAACTGCCAGATTTGGACCCCAAACGCATTGACGATGTTATTGTTGGTAATGCTATGCCCGAAGGTTCTCAAGGATTAAATATGGCACGTCTCATCTCACTTATGGGCTTAGATATTGTGGACGTACCCGGAGTTACTGTCAACCGTTTTTGTTCGTCAGGAATTGAAACTATCGGAATGGCTACAGCTAAAATTCAAGCTGGTATGGCGGATTGTATTATTGCTGGTGGCGCAGAAAGCATGAGTAGCGTTCCAATGACGGGCTATAAACCAGAACTTAATTACAATACCATAAAAGCAGGTCATGAAGATTATTATTGGGGTATGGGAAACACAGCGGAAGCGGTTGCTAATCAGTTTAAAGTTTCGCGCGAAGATCAAGATGAATTTGCGTATAATTCTCATATGAAAGCGTTAAAAGCACTAGCAGAAAATCGTTTTCAAGATCAAATTGTTCCTATTGAAGTTGAAGAAAATTATATCGATGGGAATGGCAAAAAAGCAACTCGATCTTATACAGTCACTAAAGACGAAGGTCCCAGAGCTGGAACAAGTAAGGAAGCATTGGCAAAGCTAAGAGCCGTATTTGCTGCCGGAGGAAGTGTCACCGCAGGGAATTCATCGCAAATGAGTGATGGTGCTGCGTTTGTTATGGTCATGAGTGAAGCTATGGTCAAAGAATTAAAGCTTGAACCTATTGCAAGATTAGTGAGTTATGCTGCTGCAGGTGTTGAACCCCGAATTATGGGAATCGGCCCTGTAAAAGCTATACCAAAAGCCCTAAAACAAGCCGGATTAAAGCAAGAAGAATTGTCCTTAATTGAATTAAATGAGGCTTTTGCATCGCAATCCCTAGCAGTTATCCGTGAATTAAACCTCAACCCTGATATCATTAACCCAAATGGAGGCGCCATTGCATTAGGACACCCCCTAGGCTGTACAGGAACAAAACTATCGGTACAGTTATTTGATGAAATGCGGAAGCAAAATATGAAAGGAAAATACGGGGCAGTAACCATGTGTGTTGGAACGGGTCAAGGCGCTTGTGGAATTTTTGAGTTCTTAAAATAAGTAGAATTAGAATTAAGTACTAAGACGTTGCAATTTCGTTTTATGTACACTTCTAAATACAGGAGAAAATAAATAAAATAACAAATAAATTATTAAGTACAAAGACGAAATTTCTCTAGCTAGGCATCTTAATACTTAACACTTAATACAAAAAGGAATGGAAACAAACGACAAACAACTTTTAAGAGGAGGACAATTTCTAGTTAAAGAAACCAACTGTGAAGACGTATTTACGCCTGAGGATTTTTCAGAAGAACAAACAATGATGAAAGAAGCGGTTATGGAGTTTAATGACCGTGAAATTATACCACATAAAACTCGATTTGAAGCTAAAGATTTTGCGTTGACAGAAGAATGTATGCGCAAGGCTGGAGACCTTGGATTTTTGAGCGTTGCTGTTCCTGAAGCCTATGGCGGAATGGGAATGGGATTTGTTTCAACCGTACTTACTTGTGATTATATTTCTAGTGGAACCGGATCTTTCAGTACAGCTTTTGGTGCACATACAGGAATTGGAACAATGCCAATTACGTTGTATGGAACAGAAGAACAGAAACAAAAATATGTTCCAAAATTGGCTTCTGGCGAATGGTTTGGAGCTTATTGTCTTACAGAACCTGGTGCAGGATCGGATGCCAATTCTGGAAAAACAACGGCTGAGTTATCTGCAGATGGAAAATCCTACAAAATCAATGGTCAAAAAATGTGGATCTCAAATGCAGGTTTCTGTAGTGTGATGATCGTTTTTGCACGCATTGAAACTGATAAAAATATTACAGGTTTTATTGTAGAATATAATGACGAGACTCCAAACGGCATAACTTTAGGAGAAGAAGAACACAAATTAGGAATTCGTGCCTCTTCTACACGTCAGGTGTTTTTTAATGATACTGTTGTGCCAGTTGAAAATATGTTAGCGGGACGAGGTGAAGGGTTTAAAATCGCTATGAACTCTCTTAATGTTGGGCGTATAAAACTCGCAGCAGCTTGTTTAGATTCTCAACGTCGAATTTTAAATATCGCTGTTAATTATGCTAAGGAGCGTAAGCAATTTAAAACCGCTATTGCGGACTTTGGAGCCATTAAAGTAAAATTAGCAGAGATGGCAGCTAGTGCTTATGCTGGGGAATCTGCAACCTACAGGGCTGCAAAAGACATCGAGGATCGTATTGCATTGCGTGAAGCTGCAGGAAATACCCATCAAGAAGCAGAACTAAAAGGCGTCGAAGAATATGCTATTGAATGTTCTATATTGAAAGTGGCCGTTTCAGAAGATGTTCAAAATTGTGCAGATGAGGGGATCCAAATTTTTGGTGGTATGGGATTCTCTGAAGAAACGCCAATGGAGTCTGCTTGGAGAGATGCTCGAATTGCCAGAATCTACGAAGGAACCAATGAGATTAACAGAATGCTTTGTGTTGGAATGTTAGTTAAAAAAGCCATGAAAGGACATGTCGATTTACTAGGGCCTGCCTCAAAAGTTCAAGAAGAACTTATGGGTATCCCTTCTTTTGAAACTCCTGATTATTCTGAGTTGTTTTCAGAAGAAAAAGAAATGATTAAGAAGTTGAAAAAGACATTCCTAATGGTTGCTGGTGGTGCTGTTCAAAAGTATGGTCCTCAACTCGAGGAGCATCAACAACTGCTAATAGCAGCTGCAGATATATTAATTGAAATTTATATGGCAGAATCAGCGATTTTAAGAACTGAGAAAAATGTAAAACGCACAAGTGAAAAAGAGCAATCTGCACAAATTGCGATGGCAAAATTATATTTATACCACGCTGTTGATATTGTAGAAGAAAAAGGTAAGGAAAGTATTATTTCTTTTGCAGAAGGCGACGAACAACGGATGATGCTAATGGGACTTAAACGATTTACAAAATACACGAACTATCCTGATATTGTAGATTTAAGGATTGAAATTGCTGAAAAAGTAAAAGAAGAAAATAGTTATTGTTTTTAAATACCCCACTATATATTTAGTTAGAAAAAACGTCTCAATTAACTTTGAGTCGTTTTTTTTTGCAAAATATCGTGTCTTTGAGCCCTACATTTAAAAATTGTGTAACTTTAGGAAAAATTATAAACATGAACACCAAGTCTAAATTTCTTATTCCTATTTTACTACTAAGCATTTCTATGCACAGTCAGACTTTAACTTCTGACTCACAACAATTTACACGTCAAGATACGCTTAGAGGAAGTATCACTCCTGAACGGGCGTGGTGGGATTTGAATTATTATCATTTGGATATTTCGGTTGACCCAAAAACAAAAACTATAAAAGGCAAAAACACTGTTCGATATACCGTTCTTGAACCCCATCAAACACTTCAAATTGATTTACAAGCGCCCATGAAACTCACTAAAGCCATTCAAGATGGGAAAGAATTAGTGATTTCAAAAGATGGAAACGCACATTTTATTACACTAAAAAAACCACAATCTATTAGTGGTAATCTTGAGGAAATAGAACTCTCTTATGAAGGTCAACCCCGCGAAGCCGTCAGAGCCCCTTGGGATGGTGGTATTTCATGGAAAAAAGACGCCAATGGAAATGATTTTATTGCATCCTCATGTCAAGGTTTAGGCGCTAGTGTTTGGTGGCCAAACAAAGATCATATGTATGATGAAGTGGACAGTATGAAGATAAGTGTCAATGTTCCCAAACAGTTGATGAACATCTCTAACGGTCGATTAGAATCTATCGTGGAAAATGACAATGAAACTACGACTTACCATTGGGTGGTTACCAACCCTATAAACAATTATGGTGTGAATATTAATATTGGGGATTATGTGCATTTTTCTGAGGTTTATGAGGGCGAAAAAGGGCCTTTAGACATGGATTACTATGTATTAAGGGATCATCTAGAAAAAGCTAAAGAACAGTTCAAAGATGCCCCAAAAATGATGAAAGCTTTTGAGCATTGGTTTGGCCCTTACCCTTTTTATGAAGATAGCTTTAAATTGGTAGAAGTCCCTTATCTAGGAATGGAGCACCAAAGCTCTGTTACTTATGGAAATCAATATAAACAAGGCTATCTTGGCAGAGATTTATCAAGAACCGGTTGGGGACTAAAGTTTGATTTCATTATTATTCATGAATCTGGGCATGAATGGTTTGCAAATAATATAACCTACAAAGATGCTGCTGATATGTGGATCCACGAAGGATTTACAGCATATTCGGAAAATATATTTTTGGACTATCATTATGGAACTGAAGCAGCGGCCGATTATGTGATTGGAACAAGAAGAAATATTCAAAATGATAAACCAATTATTGGCACCTACAATGTAAATTCTGAAGGGTCATCTGATATGTATTATAAAGGCGCCAATATGCTCCACACACTCCGTCAACTGGTAAATAACGATGAAAAATGGAAGCAACTGTTGAGAGGTTTAAATAAAACCTTTTACCACCAAACTGTCACTACACAAGACATTGAAGAGTATATGAGTACATTTTCTGGTTTAGACTTAACGGCCTTTTTTAATCAATACCTTCGAGATATACGCATTCCTGTTTTTGAATATTCAATCCGCAAAAATAAATTAAGTTACCGATGGTCAGCTGTGGTTGAAAATTTTGAAATGCCTCTTGAAATAGAGGTCAATGGGAAAACACAATGGCTCTACCCGACTGCTGTTTGGCAAAAAACTAAAATCGATGCATCAGAAATTAGCATTGATAGAGATTATTATATCGACCATAATCAACTAAATTAAATCCTAGTCTAATGAAAAACGTTTTCTCAATCCTACTGTTAATAGTTAGTTTTAGTGCTTCAGCGCAAAACTTTTCAATGGAACTTCTCAAAAACAAAACTCCAAGAAATATTGGTCCAGGTGGCATGTCTGGGCGCGTCACTTCCATAGATGTGGTGCATTCTAACCCTGATATCATGTACGCAGGAACCGCATCTGGTGGTTTATGGAAGTCGACTTCAGGAGGCGTCAAATGGACTCCTATTTTTGACAACGAAGCAACCGCTTCAATTGGTGCCGTTGCCATTCAACAATCTAACCCTAGCGTGATTTGGGTAGGCACTGGAGAAGGCAATCCTAGAAATAGCCTCAACGGAGGTTATGGAATTTATAAATCATTAGATGGCGGTAAAAACTGGCACTTGATGGGCTTAGAAAAAACACGACATATCCATCGGGTAATTATAGATCCGACAAACCCAAATACTGTTTATGCTGCAGCCATAGGATCGCCTTGGGGTGTACATCCAGAGCGCGGCGTCTATAAAACTACAGATGGTGGAAAAACGTGGGCTAAAATACTATATACCAATCCGAAAAGTGGCGCAGCAGACTTGGTGATGGATCCTCAAAACCCTAACAAATTAATCGCAGCCATGTGGGAACACAAACGAGACCCTTGGTTTTTCAAGTCTGGAGGCGTAGGCTCTGGATTATACCGCACCTATGATGGCGGTGATACATGGAAAAAAATAACAGCTGATGAGGGTTTGCCTGAAGGAGAATTAGGACGAATTGGAATTGCAATTGCGCCTAGTAAACCAGATATCATTTATGCGCTTATTGAAGCCAAAAAGAATGCTCTCTATAAAAGTAATGATGGTGGAGATTCATGGAAAATGGTTAGTGATAATATGGATGAAATTGGAAACCGCCCGTTTTATTATGCGGATATTTATGTGGATTCTGAAAATGAAAATCGCTTGTTTTCAATTTTCACTTATGTCAATGTCAGTGAAGATGGTGGGAAAAGTTTTTCTCAACTCATGCCCGCTTATGGCGTTGATAACGGCGTGCACCCCGATCATCATGCTTGGTGGATACATCCTACGAATGGTGATTTCATGATTGATGGTAATGACGGCGGAATGAACATCACCAAAGATGGAGGAGCGTCGTGGCGATTTATAGGAAATTTACCCGTGGCACAATTTTATCATATTAACGTAGATAATGAGTATCCTTACAATGTTTATGGTGGCATGCAAGATAATGGCTCTTGGAGAGGCCCTGCTTATGTGTGGCGTGCACAAGGGATAAGGAATTCATATTGGCAAGAAATAAGTTTTGGAGATGGATTTGATGTAATTCCGGATAAAGATGATTCACAATATGGCTGGACCATGAGTCAACAAGGCTATGTGAGTCGTTATGATTGGAAAACAGGAAACAATTATATCGTACGCCCTACACATCCAGATGCAGACGTTAAACTTCGATTTAATTGGAATGCGGCAATAAACATAGACCCAAACTCCAATAGTACTCTATACTTTGGAAGTCAATTTGTACACAAATCTACAGATAAAGGGGAAACGTGGACAGTCATTTCACCAGATTTAACGACTAATGATCCTGAAAAACTGAAACAACATGAAAGCGGAGGGCTAACCATGGATGCTACTGGAGCTGAAAATCATTGTACTATTTTGGTCATCGAACCTTCAGAAGTTGAAGCAAATATGCTTTGGGTTAGCACTGATGATGGACGTGTGCATTACACCCAAAACGGAGGAGCTCAATGGACTGAGGTTACTAAAAACATAAAAGGTCTTCCAAAAGGAAGTTGGATTCCACAAATTAAAGCGTCTAAAACCAATAAAGGTGAAGCACTTTTAGTGGCTAATGATTACAGACGATTTAATTATACACCATATGTATATCGCACTACAAATTACGGAAAAACATGGCAGCGTATTGTCGACAGTTCAGATGTAACTAGTTATACCTTAGCTATTGTAGAGGATTTCGAAGAACCCAATTTATTATTTTTAGGAACCGATGACGGGCTTTATATATCTTTCGATAAAGGCAAAAAATGGACCAAATGGACAGAAGGGTTTCCAACTGTTTCTGTAAAAGATTTAATCATCCATCCTCGTGAGCATGACTTAGTGATTGGTACGTTTGGACGTGCGGCATGGGTTTTAGACGATATTCGGCCTCTAAGAGCTATTGCAAAAAACCAAAGTTTGTTACAAAAATCGATTCATCTATTTAAGCCCCCAACAGCATATCAAGCCGCCTATCAGCAGCCTACTGGGAGTCGATTTGGAGGAGACGCGATGTTTAATGGAGAAAACAGAAAAGGTGGCGCACAGTTTTCCTATTATTTAAACGTTAAAGAACAAGATAGCTCGGAAAAAAATGAAGGTGAAACTACTGAAACTGACGATTCAACAGTTGTAAAATGGGACTCTATACAGCTTCAATTGTTTGATGGTGATCGTTTGATTCGAACACTAAAACAAAAAGCACCAGAAGAGAATGGAGTTCATCAATGGCGTTGGAACATGGATGAAAAAGGCGTAAAATGGCCTTCAAAAAAATTGAATACATCAACACGTGAACCATCGGGGGTACAAGTCCTTCCTGGTACCTATCGTGCTGTGATAAGTTATGGTGATCAAAATTCTGAAAACACTATTGAAGTCCAAAGCGACCCTCGAATTCCGTATGACAAAAACTCAACACTTGAGGTTTATAAAACACTTAAAGATTTTGAAAAGTTACAAGAAACTACGGCAAATGCTGTCAAACAACTTGTCGATAGCAAAACAATAGCAAATGAATTTTCTGCTAAGCTAAAAAAGAATAATAAAACTTTAAATAAAGATGCTATTGAAAACTGTAAGACAATTACAAAAAAAATAGATACTATTTTGGCAATTTATTTTGGAAAAAACGACAAACGTCAAGGCATCACAAGTGACCCAGAGGTTTCTGTTACGGATCGAATGGGATTGGCTGCCTACTACTCTAGGACACGGCAAAATGGAATTACTGCAACAGAACGAAAACTTATTGCGCATGCAAATACAGCAGTTGAGGAAGCCTTAAAAACAACTAATTCATTTTTTGAGGACGAATGGTCTAAATTTAAAACTGAAATTGAGCGTAATGATATGTCGCCATTTAAAGCTGTAGAAACCTTTAAACTAAAAAATTAAACCTTGATTTAAGTTAGGTTTCTATTTTTTAACTAACTTTCGTATAACTAAATTTAAATAAAATGAAAAACATAATCCTAGCTTCACTTCTTATTTCCAGTGTATTAACCTGTAAAAAAGGAGTCAAAACAACAGAAGTCTCTAACGCAACTCAAGAAATTGTTGAAAACACAGAGACCTTAACAATCTTACTCAGTCCAAAAAGTAAAAGTATCGTTTCAGGAAAAGTTGAATTTACAGAAACGAATGGAAGTGTTCAAATGACAGCAATGATCAAAGGCCTTTCGGAAGGTTCACATGCCATACACCTGCATGAAAAAAGTGACTGTTCATCGGAAGATGGGAAATCGTCAGGAGGCCATTGGAATCCAACGGGGCAACCCCACGGAAAATGGGGCGCTGAATCGGGTTATCACAAAGGCGATATTGGAAATTTTAACGTGAAAAATGAAGGGGAAGAAACTGTGGTCAACTTTAGCACTGACCAATGGTGTATTGGCTGTGGAGATGAGACTAAAGATATTTTAGGGAAAGGAATAATTGTACACCAAGGTGAAGATGATTTCACATCTCAACCTTCGGGAGCTGCAGGGAGCCGCGTGAGTTGTGGTGGAATTATCGAATAATTTAACTTTAAACTAAACCAAAACTGTAAAGCTGCTTAATACCATAAGTAGCTTTTTTAATTAAAATTAAAGCCATCAACATGAATTTACTTTTGATAGTGATAGAACAAATGATTAACTCATAAAATACTACCTTTGATGCATGGGACTAAACAACAATGATATTTTTAAAAAACTTAGAGTCGCTCATAAATTAAGAGATGACGATATTGTAAAAATTTGCGCTTTAAAAGATTTTAAGATTACAAAAAGTGAGTTAAATGCAATTTTTAGAAGTGAAACTCACCCTAAATATATGGAATGTGGGGATCAGTTTTTACGTAATTTTTTAGATGGATTAATCATTCACTTAAGAGGACCAATGCCTCCAAAATGTCAAAAATAAATACGCAATAGACTCATGAAAACATATATCGTTCTGGGGTGTGTATTGACACTTTTTTTAGGTTGTAAAGACAATAACGTCATAAAATTGGACTCCACCTATGAGGAAGCCTTGAGCAAAAATCGTGAAATACGAGCTAAGAACCGGGTTAACTATTTAGAGTTAACTGGACTATTTAAACTGGATTCTACGAGTAACTCCTTTGGAGCTGCTGAGTCAAATACATTTATTTTAGTAGTAGAAAACATAGCGCAAACTATTGGAAGTATTACTTTATCAAAAGAAGCGCTTACTTTTTATTCCGAAAAAGATGTAGAAATCAAAACAGACCAAGGAGAAAAAATAAAATCTATTGTGCTTAATCTTGATGCAAATGGGAATTCGATTATGCTATATCATGAGCAGATCAAATGGCGAGTCATAACGCGTTCAGGTGCATTATACCTTAGAGTATGGAATCTAAATAACCCCGCTATAGAAGCTTTTAAAGGGTATGAAAGCTACGACATTAATGGTGATTTTATATTTGATGCTGATTTTAACTATTATGAACGCTCACGAATTGAATCGGTCGCTTCTAAACTAGGAGTTGATGATGTGACGGTGTTTATTGGAAATGTCCAGTTTAGTTATAAAGATAAGCCATATCGTTTAGAGGTCGGAGAGCAAGGCTTTGTTATGGTCAGCGATTTAACTTCTGGAGAAACGACTTATGGTAGTGGTCGATATATGTATATTGAACTTCCTAAATCTAGTGAAAAAATTATATTGGACTTTAATTACCTCTATAATCCACCATGTGCGTTTTCGGAATTTACTACCTGTTTATACCCACCGCGACAAAATCAATTAGCTTTTGAAATTAAAGCTGGAGAACTTCTTAAAAATAAACGTTAATTATTTAATTGATCCATTTGAAATCAGCAGTTGAAAAAACATTCGTAGAACTCTTACAAAAGCACCAAAATATTGTGCATAAAATTTGTAGGCTCTATACTAATGATGTTGATGCCCACAACGACTTATTTCAAGAAATTTCCATTCAACTTTGGAAAGCTTATCCCAAATTTAGAGGGGAATCAAAATTTAGCACTTGGATGTACCGCGTCGGCCTTAATACATCAATTACCTTGTATCGAAAATCGTTAAGGCGTGTAGAAAGTCAAAGTATAGAATCTGTGGCTTACAAAATATCACAAGAAGAATATGATGATCTTGAAGACGAACAATTAAAACTAATTTATGCAGCCATTCATAGATTAAATGACATCGAAAAAGGAATTATTTTCTTGTATTTAGAAAACAAAAATTATAGAGAAATTAGTGAAACACTTGGGATTAGTGAAGTGAACGCACGTGTACGGATGAACCGTATCAAAACGAAACTAAAAACCCAGTTAACTTCTTAAGTATGGATGAACTAGAACTATTAAAAAAAGACTGGGAAACCTCTTCTAAAAATTATCCAGAATTGGATAAAAAAACCCTTTACAAACTGATTAACAAACGGTCCTCATCGCTTGTGAAATGGATTTTTATTATCAGTTTGTTAGAATTTGTGTTTTGGGCATTGATTTCGTTCGTTACCAGTGATGCTGAAAGTTTAGAGCAATTAAAAAGTTATAATGTAGATTACATAATATATCCTCTTACTGTATTTGGCTATCTTGTTTTAGGATACTTCTTTTATGTGTTTTATAAAAACTATAAAAATATTTCAACAACTGAAGACACAAAATTGTTGATGGAGCGCATATTAAAAACACGAAAGACCGTAAAACATTATGTAATTTTTAATCTTGTTTTTATGTATATCTCCATTATAATTGGTGTATATATTGAGATCACAAACAATCCAGAAGTTCAAGCCTTAATTAATGGAATAGATGCTGATGGAACAAAGAATCTTACTATATTTTACTTGATAATCGTAGGCGTAAGTATTCTAGCCATGGTATTAATCACAGCGCTTTTGTTAGGGTTTTACTACTTGATTTATGGTCTATTATTAAAACGTTTAAAAGCCAACTATAAAGATCTAAAGGAATTAGTTACAGACTAAAAATTACCACGTTCGTTTTTTATTCAAGGATTCGTTTTCTATGAGTTCATCTTGAGGAATCACTTTCAGAAAAGAAGGGTGTTGCTCAATAGCATATTCAATTTTTTCTACAATTTGAGCAATCGATTCATTTTCGTAATCAATTTCTAAAGGAGCTTTGATTTCCATTGTTTGAAGAATATTCTTTTTTCTTACTCGAATTCCTTTCTTATCAAATGACCGTCTAAAACCATCAATAACAATGGGTACTACTATAGGTTTATAGTGTTTAATAATATGTGCTGTCCCTTTTCGAATCGGTTTAAATGGCGTTGTTGTACCTTGTGGGAAAGTAATTACCCAACCATCATTTAGAGCCTTGTTAATGTTTGAAATATCACTCATCTTAACCTGACGGTTTACATTTTCGCCGGAAGCACGCCATGTACGTTCGATACTAATTGAACCCGCATAGGCAAAGATTTTTGGAAGAAATCCTGATTTCATAGTTTCTTTTGCAGCTACAAAATATACATTAAGTTTTGGATGCCATAGATAGCCAACATTTTTGATGTTATCATCTCGACCGCTGAGGGCTGCATTAAATACATGAAACATCGCCATCACATCCGCAAAATACGTTTGATGGTTGGAAATAAACAATACATTTGTTTCTGGTAGATTGCGTAGAATTTCGGAACCTTCTATCTGTAACTCATTAAATCCTCTATACCGTCGGTGGCTTAATACACCAGCGATTCGAATGATCCATTTTTTAAGGAACACGTATTGCCCAAATATATTTTTTTTAAATAAACCCATTAAACTTTCAAAAATTTGATGTGCAAACCTAAGCTATTTTTTTAAAATTTGATTTATCATTGTTTTAATTTCTATCAACATCATAGCAGTAGCCCCCCAAACAACATGATTGTTGAGCATAAATGCAGGTACATTGTAAGTGTTGCCAACTGCAGCTGTAATCTCAGACACAACTTCAGATTCATCATTCAAAAAATCGACTACAGGTACTTCAAGAACCGCATCAACTTCGGAGGCTTGAAGCGTAAAATTAAGCTGTTCTCGTGCAATGCCTAAAAAAGGAGAAACTATAAAATTACTAGGTGGAATGTAAAGTGGCGTAAGTGCTCTTAATACTGTTATTTTTTCAGAACTTACTCCAATCTCTTCCCAAGTTTCTCTAAGTGCAGTCGCTTCCATCGATTTGTCCTCTGATTCTGGTTTGCCACCGGGAAATCCAACTTGAGCAGAATGCACCCCCTGATAGGATTTCCTTAAAATTAAAACCAACAGTGTTTCACCTGTTTTGCTGGGGTAGAATAATGAAAAAACTGCTGCAGGTTTTGCTGTTTTTCGTTCTTCTTTATAACGTTCAATAAGTTCATCGCGAAATGGTGGCGCCATTTTCAATTGAGCCTTAATTCCTGGTAAACTCACTGTATTTAGTTTTGAAATTACTTTTTCAAATGCATCAAATCTCATATATTACAGTTTATTAAATCCATACGTTCCATGCGACTACACTTAATGTTTTTTTTATGTTGTATTTTGACGAGCTGTCAAGATAAGAAAACTAAAAAGAATCGCTTAACTCCACCGAAAATCTTTCAGGAATCCTCTACAGAAATTACCACTTCTAAAGCTGAAGACTCTAGTTTTCTATTGACAGATGCTAATGTTATGGAATTCTTATTGGAATATGACAAAACACACAAAGAGAATACTGTAAGAATTACTACCGATTTTGGCACTATTGATATTCTTCTTTTTGAAGCGACCAAATTTCATCGGGCGAATTTCATTTATCTTACAAAACAACAATACTTCGATCATACTCAATTTTATAGAGTGATTGAAAATTTTGTAATTCAAGGCGGGAATAGTGATGACCGAAAAACCTTAAGAAAACGGCAAAAGATTGGAAAATACTTACTTCCAAATGATTATGACAAAGGGTTTAAACATGACCGTGGAATGGTGAGCATGCCTAGTAAAAATGTAGACAACCCTTACAAAAAAGCATCACCTTTTGAGTTTTTTATTGTACAACAACAAGGCGGCGCACACCATTTAGATGGTGACTATAGTATTTTTGGAAAAGTGATTCGCGGCATGGATGTCGTTGATAAGATTGCTGCTGTCCCCACTGATGCATCAGATTGGCCACTTCAAAATGTGTATATCAAAACTATTGAAGTTTTAAAATAAATTTAAATGCATTAGTGAAATGCTTTATTTTAAGTACATTGTGTGGCATACATTGAACCCTAAAAAACTATATCTTATGAAATTTACTGTATCTAATTCTTACCTCAATGTTTTGTGTTTAGGATTAATCACTTTACTTATGAGTTGTAAAAACGATGTGAACCCTCAATCTGAAAATATCTTATTACAAGAATGGGAGGGGCCTTATGGCGGAGTTCCAGCCTTTGACAAAATGACCGTTACGGATATCAAAGAAGCCGTTGAAATCGGCATGAAACTCAATCTAGCTGAAATTGACGCTATTGCCAATTCGACAGCTGCTGCCACTTTTGAAAATACCATCGTAGCTATGGAACGATCGGGTGCCGAATTGGACCGTGTATTTTCTTATTATGGCATTATGAGTAGTAATATGTCTACCCCTGAATTTAGAGAAATTCAATCGGAACTTGCCCCTAAATTATCCGAATTCTCTTCTAGTATTAGTCAAAATAAAGCACTTTTTAACCGCATAAAAACAGTCTATGAAGCCTCTCAAATTACGCCTTTGGATGCCGACCAACAGCGTGTTGTCGAACTAATTTACAACCGTTTTGCTATGCGAGGTGCAGAATTGAATCCAGAACAAAAAGCGCGTTATGCGGCTATTGACAAAGAATTATCGACTCTCTACAATACGTTTTCAGATAATGTATTACATGATGAAGAAAATTACATCACCTATTTGAATGCCAACCAGTTGGAAGGATTATCGGAAGGCTTTATAAAATCTGCTGCAGCCATTGCCACAGAAAAAGGAAAAGAAGGAAGTTATGCCATTACAAATACACGATCGTCAATGGATCCCTTTTTAACCTATTCGACAAATAGGGATTTAAGAAAACAGGTTTGGACTAATTATTATTCTAGAGGCGATAATGGAGACGCGTATGACAATAATGCTATAATCGCTCAGATATTAAAATTACGTCGAGAACGTGTAGAGATATTAGGCTATAAAAATTATGCTGAATGGCGTTTACAAGATCGAATGGCTAAAACGCCCGAAAATGCACTCGCCTTAATGGAAGCCGTTTGGCCAGCCGCTATTGCACGAGTACAAGAAGAAGTTGCCGATATGCAAGCGGTGGCTAATGCTAGTGGTGATGCCATCACTATTGAGCCTTGGGATTACCGCTACTATGCGGAGAAAGTACGCGTTGCCAAATATGATTTAAATAGCGATGAAGTCAAACAATACCTTCAACTTGATAAATTAAGAGAAGCCATGTTTTATGTGGCAGGGCGCTTATTTAATTATAATTTCAGTCCAGTACCCGAGGGCAGTGTTCCCGTATTTCATGAGGATGTTAACGTTTGGGAAGTGACGGACAAAGATTCTGGCGCACATATTGGACTTTGGTATTTAGATCCGTATGCGCGTCAAGGAAAGCGTTCTGGAGCATGGGCAACAACCTACCGCAGTCACACCACTTTTGACGGTAAAAAAACAGTGCTAGCTTCAAACAATTCAAACTTTGTAAAGCCTGCAAAAGGAGAAGCTTTGCTCGTCTCTTGGGATGATGCCACCACCTTTTTTCATGAATTTGGACATGCTTTACATTTCTTTTCATCAAACGTAAAATATCCAACTTTAAATGGAGGTGTAAGAGATTATACGGAGTTTCAATCGCAACTGCTGGAACGTTGGTTATCGACTGACGAAGTGATTAATCAATTTTTGGTGCATTATCAAACAGGCGCCGTGATTCCACAAAAATTAGTCGAAAAAATTAAAAAAGCAGCTACCTTTAAGCAAGGTTTTGGAACTACTGAATATTTAGCTTCGGCATTGATGGACATGAAACTTCACCTTGCCGATCCCGAGAATATTGATATTGATGCGTTTGAACGCGAAACTTTAGCAGCGCTAAAAATGCCGTCTGAACTTCCAATGCGTCACCGCACACCTCATTTTGGACATGTATTTTCTGGCGAAGGCTATGCAACTGCATACTATGGCTATATGTGGGCCGATGTTCTTACTGCAGATGCTTCAGAAGCATTTCAAGATGCGCCAGGTGGATTTTACGATAAAGACCTTGCCGACCGCTTGGTAAAATATTTATTTGAACCTCGAAATTCTATAGATCCTGCAGAAGCTTACAGGCTGTTTAGAGGTCGTGATGCCAGAATTGAAGCGCTGATGCGCGACCGTGGTTTTCCAGTAAACTAATTTGAGATAATACAAAATCGAAGCCTGTTCATTAACTGAACAGGCTTTTTTTAAAATAAAACTACTGTTAAAATCTATTTAAAAATACGATATTAATAGTTTTAATTTATAGTTTTGTGTTCAAAACCTGAACGATTATGACCATTACTCAACTCAAATATGTCCTAGCGGTCGCAGAGCATCAAAACTTTACCAAAGCAGCCGAAAAATGCTTTGTAACCCAGCCGACGCTTAGCATGCAAATTCAAAAACTAGAGGATCAACTAGAAGTCCAAATTTTTGATCGCAGTAAAAAACCTATTGAACTCACTGAAGTTGGGCGGAAGATTGTATTGCAATCAAAAAACATTGTTAATGAAGCCGACAGAATCAATGATATTGTAGATCAACAAAAGGGATTTATTGGCGGTGAATTTAAAATAGGAATCATTCCTACCGTGATGCCAACCTTATTACCGATGTTTTTGAAAACATTCATAAAACGCTATCCAAAAATAAAACTAAAAATAGAAGAACTCACAACAGAAGAAATCATTCAACGGATCAAAGACGGACATTTAGATGCCGCCATAGCTGCAACCCCACTAAAAAATGAACACATCAAAGAGCGTGTTTTATTTTATGAACCGTTTGTTGGCTATATTCCAGACAATCATCGGCTAGCCTCAAAAAAGGTGTTAGACGTTTCAGACTTAGACGTTAATGATTTGCTTTTACTGGAAGATGGACATTGTTTTAGAGATGGGGTTTTGAATTTGTGTAATGCAAAAACAACCAAAGATCATGATGAATTCCAATTGCAAAGTGGGAGTTTCGAAATGTTAACTAAATTAGCAAACGAAGGCATGGGAATGACGCTTCTGCCCTATCTACATACATTGGATTTAAAATCGAGTGAACAACAGCGCTTACATCATTTTAGCGAGCCTTCACCTGCAAGGGAAGTAAGTTTAATTTTTCATAAAAGTGAATTGAAAATTCAAATTATTGATGCGCTACATAATATTATTTCGGGAATCATACGCGGCGCGATTGCATTCCAGAATGTACAAATAATTAGCCCCGTATCTAAATAAAAAAAGTGGCCTCTCGACCACTTTTACAGTTTAATTTTTATAACAAACGACTAATTCAAATAAACCATACATTGCTTCAAATCAGGATTATAAGTAATCAAGTTTTGAATGAATAATTTTAATTCTTCTATCTCGTATGGCAAAAGGCGTTGCAGTGCTTTTTGAACTTCTTTGCAAAACAGTGTACTATCAAAGCTTACTTTATTTAGTACCGTTTTGGTGTACTCAAACATTGCTCTTGACATAATAAAATTTATTAAAGTTATTTAAAAGTAATGGTGTTGAATAGGCGTGATATTTTAAAGATTATTTCATAAAATTAATAAAAAGTAAAGACTTCTAATAAATTTTAACACTATTTTCTGAATTATGTTTGTTTCAATTTCAAACTCCATTCGAAGGCGAACGAAGAGACCTCATCCCCAGACTGATCGATGCCTTTAGCAGTTAAAACAACCGTTTGCCCCTTGCCCGTAGTTATCGCATTTTGTAATGCCTCGTCTATGAGATGCCCTTGCTCGCAAGTAAACGTAATAAGGCCTTTTGCTTTTTTAGTGAAACGTGCATTGTTCTGAGTCACTAACATTGAAATCTTTTGTTGAGATTTTTGAATTTTCATCATTATTAGTGCGCCAGTAGATAATTCAGCAGCCATCCCTTGCACAGCCCAAAACATAGATTTAAAAGGATTCTGATTGATCCATCTGTGTTTTACAGTAACTATACATTTTTGTGCATCTATAGATTTTGTTCTCACGCCTGTAAAATAGGCTGCTGGAAGATTAAATACGGTAAATAAATTAAGTTTTCTAGATGTAAATTTCATAAAATCAATTCGCTAAGTTGCTAAGATAGCTATTTTAGAATATACTTTATTTGTTAATTTTATGTTAAAATATAATACTATGTTATACATAATACCTTTTTATGTAATAGATTTACCAAAAATTAAAATAATGAAAATAGAAAACACAAAAGCGCAGATGCGAAAAGGTGTTTTAGAATTTTGCATTTTGTCTGTATTAAAAAATAAAGATGCCTATGTGGCCGAAATTTTAATAACTTTAAAAGAAGCAAAACTGTTAGTTGTAGAGGGTACAATATATCCACTCTTAACACGACTTAAAAATTCTGGACTTCTTAATTATCGTTGGGAAGAGTCTACGACAGGACCTCCAAGAAAATATTATACACTGACAGAAAGTGGACAATTATTTTTAGTCGAATTAACAACGACATGGAATGAACTTCACAATGCAGTCACCTTAGTAACCCACCCAAAAACAACAAAAAAATGAACAAAACTGTAAGTATAAATTTAGCTGGAATCTTTTTTCATATCGATGAGGATGCTTATCAAAACTTGAAAAATTATTTTAAAGCGATCAAAAAATCACTTCAAAATAGCGAGGGAGAATCAGAAATTCTTGCCGATATCGAAGGGCGAGTATCCGAACTGTTTTCTGAACGTATTAAATCGAGCCAACACGTAATTTCTAACAAAGAAGTTGATGAAATTGTATCCATTATGGGGCAACCCGAGGACTATAAAATTGATGAAGCGCTTTTTGAGGAATCTCCTGAACAGGAAAAGTCAGACATCCACAAAAGACGTCTATTTAGAGATTCGGACGGCGCATATGTTGGTGGTGTTTCTGCAGGATTAGGACATTATTTTGGCATCGACCCTCTTCTCATAAGACTGGTATGGGTTCTGTTGATTTTTGGTGCGGGCATGGGACCCTTATTGTATGTTATTTTATGGATTTTAATTCCTGCTGCAAAGACAACTGCAGAAAAATTAGCTATGATGGGAAAGCCCGTTACTATTTCTAACATCGAAAAAAAAGTACAGGAAGAGTTTGAAAATGTAAAAGCCAGTTTAGAACGTGTAAAAAACAGTGTAAACTCTGATAAGATAAATGATTTAGGCTCAACAATTCAGTCTAAATCTCGTTCTTTTTTTGAAACATTATGCGATATTGCGATGTTCCTATTTAAGTTGTTTTTCAAAGCCATCGGACTGTTATTTATTGTAGTTAGTATTTCTTCTTTAATTGGATTTTTTATAAGTTTATTGACTGTTGGAATTGCAGATGCAGTGCATTTTCCAGGGCTAGATTTTGCCGATTTGGTCAATTCCTCAACTTTACCACTTTGGTTAGTTTCAATTCTGGCCTTGTTAATTGCTGGAATTCCAATCGTATTTCTCTTACTCTTAGGATTACGAATGGTATCAAGTCGCGCACCCCATTTAAATCGGTATACAAAGTTAGCACTATTAGGCGTTTGGATTATTGTATTAATCACACTTATAACCTTAAGTCTAAAACTCGCCTCCGATTACAGAATAAATGCGAGTGTAACTGAACAATCCGAGTTGCCAGTAACTAGTGAGGACACCTTGTTCTTAGAAATGAAAGGGAATCCGCTATACTCTAAATATTTATACCGTGATAATGATTTAGAAATCATCTATGACGAACAAAACACAAAACGAATCTATGGTTCTAATGTAAGGCTGATAGTGCGGTCTACAAAAGATTCTATCGGAAGTATTTCGGTTGAAAAAATTGCATTAGGATCTGATTATTTTAATGCGAAAAATCGAGCTGAAAAATTAGAATATGATTATGAATTTAAAAACAATACTTTATTTTTAAATGGCTATTTCCTAACAGACATTGATAATAAATATAGAGGACAAAACGTTGAAGTAATACTAACGCTCCCTATTGGCAGTGTTTTGTTTCCAGATGAAAACACCTATTCATTTCACAGAAACACCTCAAAATATAATGACATTTTAGACAATGGAAACGAAGAGCATTACATGAAAGTAAACTATAAATCCATGCGCTGCTTGGATTGTTCAAACCTAAATAATAACTAATCTCCAAAACCCCCAATTATCATGATGAACCTAATCAAACTAATCAGCCTTGCGATAGTAAGTCTAGCGTTAAACGCATGCCAATTTAACGGCTTTCCTTTTAACAAAGGCGTTCGAGGAAATGGCGTAGTGGTTACCGAACAACGCCCCCTTAACGAATCCTATAATGCTATTGAAGTTAGTAGAGGGATTGATGTTTTTTTAACTCAAAGCAGCACGCCAAAAATCACTGTTCAAGCGGATGAAAATATTCAGGACTTAATCATCACTAAAATTGAAAGTGGAACGCTTAAAATATACATCGACAAAAGCTCTTATCATGTAGCCTCAAAAAAAGTAATGGTAGATTTTGATTCCATTGAAAGTATTAGTGCTTCAAGTGGCAGTTATGTTGTAAGTACCAATACTTTAAAAATTCCAAATATTGATGTCAGTACTTCTAGTGGAAGCCAAATGAAACTCACGCTTGAAGCACAACAGATCACGAGTAGGAGTTCGAGTGGCAGTAATTTAACTTTAGAAGGCAATAGCAAAAATTTTGCAGGTAATTCTTCTAGTGGAAGTCAATTAGATGCTTCAAAATTAAGTAGTGATTATTGTGAAACAAAAGCGTCGAGTGGTTCAGATTTATCCGTAAATTGCGATGAAGAATTTATAGCGAACGCCTCTAGTGGAGCACATATTGAAAATCATGAATTTTCTATAAAAACGACTGTTAAATCGTCTTCTGGTGGACATGTAGACACTAAAAATTAAACCTTATGGAATCTGATTATTCAAAACTATATGCTGGGAGTTTTATAGTCGTTCAACTAATTACTCAAAACTTAGAAAAAGAAGGCATCACACCGATTATAAAAGACGAAACTGAATCGGCGGGTTGATGGCAAAAGAACTTGTGAAAGTGTATGAAACTTGGACCGCGATTGGCTGGTTTTGGAACAGCTACCTATGGATTTCAAGAGCTGTATGTTCATAGATCAGAAAAAACAAAAGCTGAAACTGTAATCACCAGCACATTGGAAGGGTTTTAGGACTACAGTTTATATTTTTAAATTTAGTTTTTAGGTTTGTTTTAAGTTTGTATTTTAGTGAATCCTTAAACACAATTTACACCATGAAAACTCATTTTTTATATCTCAGTTTAATTTCATTATTTATAGGTACAAGTCAATCTATCCAAATCCCTGTTGATACGATTGTTAAAACCACACACTCAACAACCATCAAAGGTGTGAGCATTAAGTATACTGCAGAAACTGGTATGCAGCCTGTTTGGGATGAAAATGGCGAGCCCATTGCTAGTTTATTTTACACTTATTACCGTAGAACAAACATTGAAAATAGCGCCAAACGGCCCTTAATGATATCCTTTAATGGTGGTCCAGGTTCAGCTTCTGTTTGGATGCATGTTGCCTATACAGGACCTCGCATTTTGAATGTAGATGCGGAAGGGTATCCTATTCAACCTTATGGATTTAAAAACAATCCAAATTCTATTTTAGACGATGCCGATATTGTATTTGTGAACCCTGTAAATACAGCATATTCTAGAATGATTCCTAACAAAGACGGCGAATTGCCGGATCGCGAACTGTTTTTCGGTATTAATGAAGATATCAGCTATTTAGCCGAGTGGATCAACACATTTGTGAGCAGAAAAAATAGATGGGAATCGCCAAAATATATCATTGGAGAAAGCTATGGCGGAACGCGTGTCATGGGATTAGCTTTAGAACTTCAACAGAAGCAGTGGATGTATTTAAATGGGGTCATCATGGTATCGCCAGCAGACTATAAAGTATTGCGTGTTGGAGGCCCAGTGTCCTCTGCGTTAAACCTCCCCTATTATACCGCTACTGCTTGGCATCATAATAAACTTCCCGAAGTATTACAATCAAAAGATTTATTAGAAATTCTTCCTGAGTCTGAAGATTTTACAATAAATACACTTATACCAGCATTAGCCAAAGGTGGCTTTATTGATCCCGCTGAAAAAATGAAGGTTAGTGAAAAAATGGCGTATTATTCTGGATTAAGTCAAAAGGTGATTTTACAACATAATTTAGATGTTCCTAACTCCTTTTTTTGGAAAGAATTACTTCGAGAGGATACGGGACAAACTATCGGACGCTTAGATTCTCGTTATCTTGGAATTGACAAAAAAGAAGCTGGAGACCGTCCTGACTATAGTGCGGAACTCACCTCGTGGTTGCACTCATTTACACCCGCTATCAACCACTATATTAAAAGTGAATTACAATTTGTAACTGATCTAAAATACAATATGTTTGGCGCTGTACGTCCTTGGAATAACGATGATGACAACACTCGCGATAACCTAAGACTCGCTATGGCACAAAATCCTTATCTAAAAGTATTAAACCAATCTGGATATTATGACGGCGCAACTACCTATTTTAATGCAAAATACACCTTGTGGCAAATTGATCCTAGTGGAAAAATGAAAGATCGTTTTACGTTTAAAGGCTATCGAAGTGGGCATATGATGTATTTGAGAAATGAAGATTTAATTCAGGCAAATGAAGATTTAAGACAATTTCTTAAAGACTCCTCAGCTAATGGTAAGGCCGCTAAATACTGATGCAGCGTGCTCTAATTAGTATTCTAATTCCTTTTAAAAATACAGAACGTTTTCTGGAGGAATGTTTACGGTCTATTCAAAAACAATCGTACACCAATTGGGAGCTTCATATTGTCGATGACCACTCTTCTGATAGAAGCACTGAAATTGTTGAAAGCTATGCAAACAACGATGCTAGAATACACCTCCATTTTAATAGCGGAAATGGTATTATAGAAGCCTTAAAGACAGCTTACAAACACGCAAAGGGCACTTTCATTACGCGAATGGACAGTGATGACATCATGACTACTAATAAACTTGAACAGATGCAGCAAAATCTTCAGATTTATGGGGTGGGTCATTTGGCATTGGGGCAAGTAAAATACTTTTCAAAGACTGGTATTGGAGCGGGCTACAAACGCTATGAAACTTGGCTCAATACGTTAACAGCTAACGGTTCAAATTTTGAAGAAATTTATAAGGAATGTGTGATTCCTTCTCCCTGTTGGATGGTGTATAAAACAGACTTTGAGTCTTGTGGAGGCTTCAATTCTGATATTTACCCTGAAGATTATGATTTGGCATTTCGGTTTTATAAACACGGTTTAAAATGCATACCATCAAACGACGTTCTTCACTACTGGCGCGATTATGCTGTACGTACTTCCAGAGTAGATGCCCATTATGCTGAAAATTCGTTTTTAGATTTAAAAGTCAACTACTTTTTAGAACTTTCTAGAGTAAATGCACAGCAATTAATTCTTTGGGGAGCTGGTGCTAAAGGTAAAAAAGTAGCTCAATTACTTCTTGAAAGAAAAATTGCTTTTGAATGGGTTTGTGACAATCCAAAAAAAATTGGAAAAGCTATTTATGGTCAGGTGTTAAAATCATTCAACTATTTGGATACACTTCATAATTTTCAAAGTATTATTTCCGTTGCAAATCCTGAGGCGCAAGTGGAGATTGAAGCGTACTTTAAATCCCGTGAAATGGCTGCAATGCACGATTATTTTTTCTACTGTTAATCAAATTAAATTTTAGTTTTTTATATTTGACCTATAATCCATCAGATGCAGTTTTTACACCCAGAATTTTTTTATGCTCTTTTCGCACTGCTCATTCCTATATTTATTCATTTATTTCAGCTCAGACGTTTCAAAGTCCAGGAATTTACAAATGTTGCGTTATTACAAAAAATTCGTCTTCAAACTCGTAAAAGTTCACAACTTAAAAAATGGTTGATATTAATGCTCAGGTTTCTAGCAATTGGGTGTATCATTATAGCATTCAGTCAGCCCTATTTATCAAATTTTTCCGTTCAAAATAAGCCCTCTGAAACGGTTGTTTACATAGATAATTCATTCAGCATGCAAGCTGTAGGCCCTAAAGGAGAGCTGCTTAGACGCGCCGTACAAGACGTCATCGCTGGATTTGATGACGCCGAAAAAATTACTGTATTCACTAATGATAAACGCTATAATTCAAGCCGTATAAAAGACTTAAAAACTGAACTGTTAGCACTGGAATACAGTCCAAATCAACTGGACCTAAATACGTTAATCCTAAAAGGAAAATCGTTGTTTTCAGAGTCTAAAACAAGTAGAAAAAAATTAATTCTGATTTCTGATTTTCAAAGCTCTAATCCCAATACTAGAATTGAAAAGGATTCAACTCTACAAGTTTTTGTGGTGCCTTTGAAGCCAATCAGTACTGCAAACAGCTATATTGACACCATCGCCCTAGAGCCCTATCTAGAAGCAAATTACAAGTTGACTGTTAGAGGACAAACCAACCTTGATACGACAGACAGTATCCCCGTAACTTTATTTCAAGATCAACAGCTTGTTGGAAAATCTATTCTAGAAAAATCTAAAAACTACACCACCACTTTTGAGCTTTCAAACGCCATAGAATTTAAGGGTAAAATAGCCATAGATGATCCCCAACTCTCTTATGATAATGCCATGTATTTTAACATTCCAAAAGCAGAAAAAATTGCAGTTCTAGCGATCAATGAACAATCCGATGCTGCTTTTTTAAAAAAATTATATACTGGTGAGGAATTTCTATTTCAAAGTCAACGTTTAAACACTTTAGATTACAGTCAAATTAAGCTCCAAAACTTGATTATTTTAAATGGTTTAAGTACGATTTCGAAAGCGCTAATAAACAGTCTTGATGCATTTATGAAAACTGGAGGTGTTGTGGTTTTGATACCAAATAAAAAAGGTAATTTAAAAGCCTATAATACGCTGTTAGCAACACAAACAAAATACGAACTTGAGCCTTTAAAAAATCAACAAAAACGCCTTACAAAAATTGCGTTTAATCATCCCATTTTAAATTCAGTATTTGAAGCGGAGGTTACAAATTTTCAATATCCAACAGTAGAGTACTTTTATCCCATTAATACGGCCGTTAACGCTGTATTTTCATTTGAAGATGACGCTCCTTTTTTAGTGCAATTTAAGGAGTTGTTTGTATTTACTGCAGCTCTAGACTCTCCAGGTTCTAACTTTGTAAACTCTCCTCTAATAGTACCAACATTTTATAAGATTGCAACCTCGAGTTTAAACACACCACCATTACAGTACTGGATTGGTGCGAAAAACTCCTTTGACCTTAAAGTCAATTTACAAAAAGATCGGGTTTTGAAATTAGGGCATCACGATACTCAGCTCATTCCGTTACAAACAAATTTCAATACCAAAGTCAGAGTCACAACAAGTGATATGCCTAAAAAACCTGGGCATTATGCGGTTTTAAAAGAAACAGACACATTGACCCATGTGAGTTATAACTATAACCGAAATGAAAGTCAGCTTCGCTATCAAGACCTTTCAAGTCTGAAAGGAGTTTCGATTGAGGCCTCAGTGGATGCTGTATTAAAAAAAATAAAAATTGAGTCGAATGTGAGCTGGTTGTGGAAATGGTTTATTATTTTTGCACTACTATTATTAGCTTTTGAAATGCTCATCTTAAAATATTTTAAATGAACGTACTTATAAAATCAGCTACCATTCTTGATGAAAAAAGTGATTTCCATAATCAAACTCAAGACATTTTAGTTGAAAACGGTTCCATTACTCAAATTGCTAAATCGCTTAAAAATCCGCATAATTATCCTGAAATTGCCTTTGAAAACCTTCATGTTTCTAAGGGTTGGTTCGACAGTAGCGTATCTTTTGGAGAGCCTGGCTATGAAGAACGTGAAACAATTGCCAATGGATTATATGTTGCAGGAACTTCTGGATTTACGGACATTGCTCTAAATGCCAATACTAACCCTGTCATTGATTCCCATTCTGAGGTGTCGTTTGTGATTTCTAAAGCTGAAAATTCTCCAACAACACTCCATCCAATTGGAGCCTTGACTAAAGAAAGTAAGGGAGAAGATCTTGCGGAATTATTTGATATGAAATCTGCTGGAAGTATTGCTTTTGGAGATTATAAAAAACCGATTATAAATCCTAATTTACTTAAAATTGCATTGCAATATGCTTCGAGTTTTGACGGCTTAGTTCACTCCTACCCCCACGAAGCTAGAGTGGCTGCAAATGGGGTTATGAATGAAAACCTTATGAGTACGCAACTTGGACTGAAAGGACTGCCAGCATTAGCTGAAGAACTTCAAATTGCACGTGATTTGTTTATTTTAGAATATACAGAAGGAAAGTTGCATATTCCAACCATTTCAACAGCTAAGTCCGTAGAATTAATTCGTGAGGCCAAAGCCAAAAAACTAGACGTAAGTTGTAGTGTGGCTATACATAACTTAATGTTTACGGATGAGTGCTTATCCGATTTTGATACAAATTATAAAGTCATACCGCCCTTGCGAACAGCTTCAGACGTTGAAGCATTAGTTCAAGGCGTGAAAGATGGTACAATTGACATGGTAACTTCTGATCATAACCCAATTGATATAGAGTATAAAAAAATAGAATTTGATTATGCTAAAAATGGTACGATTGGACTAGAAAGTGCTTTTGGAGTTTTAAATACACTATTTACCACTAAAAAGGCAGTGCAACTTCTCTCCAAAGGAAAAGAACGTTTTGGTCTAAAAAACACGAGTATAGAAATTGGCAGTAGCGCAAACTTAAGTTTATTTAATCCCTCAAAACCTTATGTCTTTGAAAACAAACACATCCGCTCAAAATCAAAAAATTCGATGTTCTTAGGCTCAAAACTAAAAGGTACAGTTTATGGGGTTATTGCTAATAACAGGACTTCAATCGCGCTTTAATAATGGAAAATAACGACATTAAATCTGGAAAAACTAGTGCAGTAATAAGCTATTTTTACCTTTTAGGCGTGCTTATCGCTTACCTTACAAACGCAGAAAAAAAGAGTCAATTCGCCTATTTCCACATTCGGCAGTCTTTGGGGTTATGGCTCACATTTTTAGCCTTAGGTTACCCTGTAGGCTATTTTGATAATTGGCAAATTACGTTTTCATTTTGGATTGCTTTTGCAATTCTATTTATTTATGGATTTTCGATGGCATTATCAGGAAAAACAACTCCTATTCATTTGGTTGGAAAATTTTATCAAAATGCTTTTAAAAACATACAATAAGTGACTGTAAATCTCCCTTTAGTTCATATTTCTAGACCCTCAACTCTGAAAGAAAATGCACCTTTACTAGTGATGCTTCATGGCTACGGTAGTGATGAAAATGATTTGTTTTCATTTGCGAGTGAACTTCCAGAAGAATTATTCATCATTTCGATACGGGCGCCTTACCCACTCCAACCTAGTGGAAACGCTTGGTATGCTATAAATTTTGATGCTGAACAAAATAAATGGAATGACAATGCGCAAGCAAAATCGTCCATGGATATTTTGATCCGCTGTATCGATCAAGCTTGTGCTTTTTATCCCGTTGATAAAACTAACGTAACTTTGTTAGGTTTCAGTCAAGGAACTATTTTGGCGATGGCAACAGCCTTGAATCACCCAACAAAAATCAAAAATATCATCGGGCTTAGTGGCTATGTAAATCATGACATACTTCCAGAAAACTTAGAAGAATCAGCGTACTCACATTTGAGTTTTTATTGTTCTCACGGCACCGTTGATCAAGTGATTCCAATCGATTGGGCACGACAAACACCCGTGTTTCTAAAGGGGCTAAACATTGAGCACACCTATAGTGAATTCCCAGTGGGTCATGGAGTTGCGCCTCAAAATTTCTACGAACTAAGAGATTGGATTTCTACCAAAATTTAGAACGTCTAAAAGGCTGTTATTGCAGAAAACTATTTTGCGTTTTCGTTTTCAACCTTTAAAAGCGACACTTTCGAATTTTCAGTTTCTAAAACTTCAATTTTAGCTTTAAATTTTTTGATGTCTTTTTCATACTTATCAATAATCCCTTTGGAGTTGACGTACTGAAACACATTGACTAAAAGTGAAAACACAAGTAAGTATAGATAAATATATTTTTTCATTTTAAATGGATATTTGTAGTTGATCGTAAGCAAGATTAACAGTTTCGGGTAGAATTTTTTCTATGTCGTTATGAAATCCTAAATGATGACTAAGATGGGTTAAAAATGCTTTTTTTGGATTTACACGTTTGATAAACTCTAGGGCTTCTTCGAGATTAAAATGAGAAACATGGGGTTCGATTCTTAAGGCATTTACAACCAAAACATCTAACCCTATTAGTTTTTCTACTTCTGCATCAGAAACCGTTTTTGCATCGGTTATATAGGCAAATTTATCAATGCGATAGCCCAAAATTGGAAGCGTGTTATGGAGTACATTAATAGGTTGAACTAATTTAGAGTCTAAAGTAAAAGAACGATCTGAAATTTGATGGTCATTCAAAGTAAGAACGCCAGGGTATTTATTTTCATTAACAAAAATATAATCAAAGCGTTTATAGAGCGATTTCAGAACCCGTTCCTGCGCATAAATATCAAGGGCACCCTGTCTGTAGAAAAAAGGTCTCAAATCGTCTAAACCGGCAGTGTGATCACTGTGTTCGTGTGTGAAAAGAACGGCATCAATTGTAGTGCAATCTGTATGTAACATTTGCTGTCTAAAGTCTGGACTGCAATCAATTAAAACCGAAAAATCGGCCCACTGCACTAAAACCGACACTCTAAGGCGTTTATCTTTAGGGTCTTCACTTAAGCATACAGGATGCTTACTTCCAATAATTGGAATTCCTTGTGAAGTTCCGGTACCTAAAAATGTAATTTTCAAATCGGTTATTAGTTTTAACAAAAATAGGCTATTTTTTTTTTAAGCTTATCTAAAATGATATCTTTGTGTATATTGCAAATCTCTTTAATCAACAAGATGGAAATAACACTTAAAGGAGATGCTAAGATTGAAAGCATCCCTTCATTAAAGGACAAGGCTTTAAGAATAAATTTAAACGAAAACATTTACGGAACTTTTGCTGAAATTGGTGCTGGACAAGAAACAGTACGCCAATTTTTTAGGGCCGGAGGGGCTTCAGGAACTATTGCAAAAGCCATGTCTGCTTATGACAAATCTTTTAGTGATGCCATTTACGGTACCGAAAAAGAAAACCGTTATGTGACCGAAGATCGCTTAAAAAAAATGTTAACTCATGAAGTCAGATTGATTGAAAACCGTCTTTCTAGAGATGAGTCTCCCAATAAAATGTTTTTTAGCTATGCAAATACTGTAGCGACCATTGATTTCGCAAAACGTTTTAAAGGCCATGGATGGGTTGGAATTCGCTATCAAATTGATGCCAATCAGGAGGTTTATAATGAAATTACACTCCACATCCGTTTTAAAGAAACCGATGCGCGTTTACAGCAAGAAACGCTCGGAAAACTAGGCACCAACTTAATTTATGGTGCTTATTATAAATATAACCAACCAAAAAAACTGCTCAGATACTTATACGATCACATCGATAAAGACCAGTTAGAAATTGATACAATTAATTTTTCTGGACCTTCATTTAAAGAAGTCGATAATCGACTTATGAGCTTACAGCTCTTGAAAAATGGAATGACCGATGCGGTTATGTTTGCTCCAGATGGTAACAATGTACTGCCCGCACGCGTTCTTTACAAGAAAAATATTCTCGCCTTTAGAGGAAGTTTCCGACCTGTAACGAAAGTAAACATAGATATGTATGAGAAATCTTACGATATGTTTCTACAAGAAAATAAAGTAACCAAAGAAAAGACACAGGTTATTTTTGAAATCACCTTATCGAATTTAAGAGCTTCTGGGGGCGAAATTGATGAGCAAGATTTTATGGATCGAGCGCGGTTGTTATGTTCGCTGGGACAAACGGTTCTCATCTCTAATTTTCAAGAATATTACAAACTTGTAGAGTACTTTAATTTATACACCAAAAACCGCATGGGACTTTCTATGGGGATCAATAACCTGATTGATATTTTTGATGAAAAATACTATCGCCATTTAAGCGGAGGAATTCTAGAAGCGTTCGGAAAACTCTTTAACAAAGATCTTAAAATCTATTTGTATCCGATGTTAACTGAAAACCAAAGCTTGACTACGAGCGAAGACCTGAAAGTGCATCCACGTATGAAAGAGCTTTATAAGTATTTCAAATACAATGGAAAACTTGTTGATATAAAAAATTACGATACTGAAATTCTGAATATTTTCTCAAGAAAAGTTTTGAAAATGATTTCAAACGCAGAACCGGGCTGGGAAAAAATGCTTCCTGAAGGAGTTTCAGATATTATCAAAGCACAAAATCTATTTGGATATGAAACCCAATAAGTGCTTCGAACCCATAAAAAAAGCGACCAATTGGTCGCTTTTTTTTATTTTAATATCTGGGCAGTGTGTTCCTTAGTTTTCACTTTTAAGATGATGTCTTCAATAACACCAGCTTCGTCAATCACAAAAGTGGTTCTGAGAATACCCTCATAGTCTTTACCCATAAATTTTTTAGGGCCCCAAACGCCAAAGGCTTTGATTACCGATTTGTCTTCGTCTGCCAATAACGGATACGGAAAACCGTACTTTTCTTTAAAATTTGTTTGACGTTTAGCACTGTCTGCACTCACGCCAAGAACATCATAGCCTTGAGCTGTAAAACGACTGTAGTTATCGCTCAAATTACAAGCCTCAACAGTACAGCCAGGTGTACTGGCTTTGGGATAGAAAAACAACACGAGTTTTTTACCTTTATAATCTGCTAAAGAAATTGAATTTCCACTTTCGTCTAAAGCTTGAAAATCTGGAGCGGCATCGCCTATTTGTAATGTAATCATAATTAGTATCTTTGGTTAGTTCAACAAATATAAAGGAATGACTAAAACTGAGAAGGTAAATTTTGTTATAAAAACCTTAAAAGATTATTATCCCGAAATCCCTATCCCCTTAGACCATAAGGATCCCTACACACTTTTGATTGCCGTATTGTTATCTGCGCAATGTACGGATGTGCGTGTGAATCAAATTACGCCGCTCCTATTTGCCAAAGCCGACAACCCTTATGCTATGGTGAAACTAAGTGTTGAGGAGATCAAAGCTATAATACGACCTTGTGGATTATCGCCCATGAAAAGTAAAGGTATTTATGGCTTGTCACAGATTCTTATCGAATCCCACAACGGCGAAGTTCCGCAGAGTTTTAGCGCTTTGGAGGCTTTGCCTGCTGTGGGCCATAAAACCGCAAGTGTGGTGATGGCACAGGCGTTTGGTGTGCCGGCATTTCCTGTGGATACGCATATTCATCGCTTGATGTACCGCTGGAACCTGACAAATGGTAAAAATGTGGCTCAAACTGAGAAAGATGCCAAACGGTTGTTTCCAAAAGAATTGTGGAACGATTTGCATTTGCAAATCATTTGGTATGGCCGTGAGTACTCTCCTGCCCGTGGGTGGGATTTAGACAAGGATATTATTACCAAAACTATTGGTCGGAAAACGGTTATTGACCAGTATTACAAATAAACTCAGATTTCTTTTTTTTTGTAGAATGACTCTTAAAGTTTTTACTCTTTAGAACACCCGCTATGGCATTCAGTTGACGCCCTATTATTTATTTGTTTTAAAATGCAAGTAATACATTATCAGCTATTTACGGTGTTTTTTAAGCACCTATTCTTTGGTGATTTAAAAACTATGTTATAAATTTGAGTGACGAATTAAGACCCCAAGTCTAAATCTTCACAAACAGCTTAACCGAAGTTTTAGATTGTATAGTATATAGATTTCAAGAAATACTTGGGGAACTAGAGTGTTTCAATATATGCTGTATTTGGATGTATTAAACTACTCAAAACAAAAATATAAGCGAAATATAAACGAGTAGTGGTTTATATATACACTTATTATGGACAATTAAGACGAACATTCAACCATATCTGAGAATGAACTCTGCTTGGAAGAAAAAAATAAAAGAGTTAAAATGCGCATAAAATAGGAGAGGCTATAGAAAATGATTTTCTTTAGTAGCTTTTTTTGCAAGTAACAGAACTCCTTTAATAAAACTGTTGCGTTAAATATAAATTAATTAAAAATGAAAAAAATATTGATTTTAGCCCTATTTATTATAGGAATTTCTACATATGGACAAGTACCAACAGATTATTACACACAAGGATATAATACCGGTTGCAACCTTGGAAAAGAAGCTAATGAGAAACTTTATCAAAAAACTGTTAATAATATTAATTTCCCATTAGAATATAGAAATGGAGTAAAAGAAGGATATTTTATTTGCTATAAACCTATAAAATTAATAGGGGGTGAGATTTCCGACTTTTGTAAAATGTCATATATATAATGACGAAAAAGCATGTAAAAAGATAGAAGGTTCTATTGGAGAAATTGAGAAATAATAGCCCCAACTCCCGTACGAATCCTTTCCCCCGCTCCCGCACGAATCCTTTCGTGTGGTTAGTTAAAATAAATAACTATTATTAATCAAAATAAAAAAATCCCAACACATGTTGGGATTTTATTATTGTATCCTAGTTAATAATAGAATCAAAATTTAAGCCCTTATAAACAGCAACTTTCAATGCTTTTGAATAGTTTAGAAGGAAATTTATGGTTTCTGGTTTAGGATTAAATGTATTTGAATTAAGGGGTTTTTCAGTGTAAAGTTTTGCCATTAGCCTGTCATTGTTGGTTAGTTACTACCTCTAACGCCAGGAACACAAATTTATTTTAAGGAGTCCTTAATTTGTTAAAACAATATTGTGAGTTTCAATTAATTTGCGCAAATTAATAAGTGCATAGCGCATACGTCCCAAAGCGGTATTTATACTCACACCGGTATTTTCAGAAATTTCTTTAAAGCTCATATCGTTATACATGCGCATGATAAGAACTGTTTTTTGGTCTTCAGGCAATTCTTCTACTAAAGCTCTAATATCGTGAACAATTTGCGAATGCACGAGTTCCCCTTCTGCATTTAGAGCGCCATCACTCAACACTGAAAAAATATCAAAATCTCCGCTGTTGTTAAACTTTGGCATGCGGTTATTTTTTCTAAAATAATCGATCACCAAGTTATGTGCAATGCGCATTACCCAAGGCAAAAATTTGCCTTCTTCATTATATTTACCAAGCTTAAGGGTACGAATAACTTTTATGAAAGTATCTTGAAAAACATCTTCCGTGACATCTCGGTCTTGGACCTTAGAATAAATGAAGCCATAAAGTCGCTGTTGGTGGCGCTTAATTAGAACGGAAAGACACTGTTCATTACCTTTAATATAATCACTGACGAGAATGGCGTCGCTAATAGAGTTTGAGTTCATAACATTACTTTAAAATCGTACACATATGGTGTGTACTGGGTTAAAAAAAATAAAAAAGTAATGTTATTCTATAAGCGTTTGTTTTAGGTGATAAAAATCAAATATAGCAACAATCTGTGGAATTTAACAATTTTTTTTTAGTTTTTAACGTCAAGAAGACCGCAGACAGTTCTATTATTTTTTATAATAATGGTATCTTTACATCCAAATTTGACGTCATAAATGCCGCTAGACCTTTCAAAACTAAGTCCAAAAGAACACATTCTAATTAAAGGTGCAAAATTGCATAATCTAAAGAATATAGATGTTGCTATTCCTCGACACAAATTGGTCGTCATTACTGGACTTTCTGGCTCTGGAAAATCAAGTTTGGCTTTTGACACCTTATATGCTGAAGGTCAACGACGTTATGTGGAAAGTTTATCGAGTTATGCTCGGCAATTTTTGGGGCGACTACACAAACCAAATGTCGATTATATCAAAGGGATTGCTCCTGCCATTGCAATTGAGCAAAAAGTAAACTCTACCAATCCCCGATCAACTGTAGGTACTACTACAGAAATTTATGATTATTTGAAATTAGTTTTTGCTCGAATTGGAAAAACCTACTCCCCCATTTCTAATACTGTGGTCAAAAAAGATACCACAAGCGATGTAATTACCTACATTAAAACACTAAATGTAGGCGAAAAACTTCTGCTTTTAGCGCCAATTCATTTAGAAAAAGGGCGAACAATAGAAAATAAATTACAAGCACTGCAACATCAAGGTTTTGCACGAATCAAAGTCAAGGATAGTGTGGAACGCATAGATCAGATTGAAGCGTTTCAAAACCTCCCAAAAACACTTAGTCTTGTTGTAGATCGGATTATTATAAAAGACGAGGACGATTTTTACAACCGCTTGGCAGATGCTGTTGAAATGGCCTTTTTTGAAGGTAAAGGCCGTTGTTATATTGAAAAAATTGACGGTTCTGAAACGCGCGAATTTAGTAATTCATTTGAGCTTGACGGTCAAAAATTTTTAGAACCCAATACGCATTTATTTAGTTTTAATAACCCTTATGGTGCCTGTCCAAAATGTGAAGGCTATGGCGATATTATTGGTATCGATAAAAGCCTAGTGATTCCAAACACCTCACTTTCGATTTATGAAAATGCAGTATTTCCATGGCGTGGAGACAGTATGAAATATTATCGAGACCAATTAGTGAATAATTCCCATAAATTTGACTTTCCAATTCATAAACCATATTTTGAATTAGATCCCGAGCATCAACATTTACTTTGGACAGGGAATAGTCACTTTACAGGTTTGAATGACTTTTTTGCAGAGCTAGAATCTAAGGCCTATAAGGTTCAAAATCGCGTAATGTTATCGCGCTATCGGGGTAAAACAAAGTGTAGCAGCTGTAACGGCAAACGTTTACGTACAGAAGCCAATTATGTAAAAGTTGGAGGTGCATCTATCACCGATTTAGTGGAATTATCTCTCAAAGATTTAATTGAGTTTTTTAAAACAATCAAATTAGATTCTAACGACAAAAAGATTGCAAAGCGACTTTTGAAAGAGATTCATAATCGTCTAGAATTTTTATCGAATGTAGGCCTAGATTATTTGACCTTAAATAGAAAATCCAATACCTTATCTGGAGGAGAAAGCCAACGGATAAACTTGGCCACATCCTTAGGAAGTAGTTTGGTTGGATCGATGTATATTTTGGACGAACCGAGTATCGGACTCCATTCCAAAGATACCGAACGCCTTATAAATGTTCTAAATGCCTTGCGCGATTTGGGCAATACTGTTATTGTCGTTGAACATGACGAAGCCATCATGGCTGCCGCCGATTATGTTATCGATATTGGTCCCGAAGCCGGTTCTTTTGGAGGAGAAGTCATGGCAAGTGGTAGTTACAAATCTCTATTGAAAAGTAATACCCTAACAGCTCAATACCTCAATGGAGGGCTTGACATAGAAGTCCCTCAAAAAAGAAGAACCTCCAAATACAGTATAAGCATAAAAGGCGCTCGTGAACATAATTTAAAAAATATCGATGTTACTTTTCCGTTGAACATGCTCACTGTTGTGACGGGGGTTTCTGGAAGTGGAAAAAGTACGTTAGTTAAACAAATTGTCTATCCCGCCTTACTCAAATCAATTGGAGGTTATGGCGAAAAAGCTGGAGAATTCACAAGTTTAGACGGAAATTTTAGCACGGTAAAGTTTATTGAATTTGTCGATCAAAATCCAATTGGTCGCTCCTCACGATCCAATCCTGTAACCTACATCAAAGCCTACGATGATATTCGTGCGCTATTTTCTAAACAAAAACTGAGTGTTCTAAGAAATTATCAACCTAAACATTTTTCGTTTAATGTGGATGGTGGACGGTGTGACACCTGTAAAGGTGAAGGGTCAGTGACTATCGAAATGCAATTTATGGCCGATGTTCAACTTCTTTGTGATGACTGTCAAGGCAAACGCTTCAAAAAACAAGTGTTAGAAATTAAATTTAATGAAAAAACAATTGATGACATTCTAAGGATGACTATCGATGATGCCATTGCTTTTTTTGAAACACATAAAGCGACAAAAATAAAAACAAAACTACAACCCCTTCAAGATGTAGGACTTGGCTATGTAACGCTTGGGCAAAGCTCTTCGACCCTATCAGGAGGTGAAGCACAACGCATCAAATTAGCTTCATTTTTAGGAAAAGGAACAAAGGCAGAAACAGGCTTGTTTATTTTTGATGAACCCACTACTGGACTTCATTTTCATGACATCAAAAAACTTCTAAAATCGTTTAATGCTTTAATAGAGATTGGCCATTCAGTAATTGTAATCGAGCATAATTTAGACCTTATTAAATGTGCCGATCATGTGATTGACCTCGGTCCAGAAGGCGGTGCTAATGGTGGCTATATTTTAGCAGAAGGCACCCCAGAAGCTGTAGTAAAGTCTAAAACATCTTCAACAGGTCAATTTCTAAAAAATAAATTAAACTAATCGTATTTTATTACGTAATGTATTGAATTATAGTTGATTAAATTTTAACTGTAATTTTTGGCATGCTGTTTGGTAATACAATTTTGAAATTAACTTTTAAAACATTGTATTATGAGAAATTTATGTTTGCTATTTGTTAGTGTTATTGTATTTGGAACTGTATCTGCACACTCCGATTCTAATCCTTATAATACAAATCATTCGTTTGTTTTTAATGAACAAGGTATTGAATTTGCAATTTTCAAGGATGGACAATTTGATTTTAATGTGTTACGTTACCGTCAAGCTTCGGCTCAATTTACAAATACTAATGGTCTAAAAATTAGTTTCAACACAGGCTACGATTATGCAGCCTATATTCAATATGACTCTTACGGCGCAGTCATTCAAATTGAAAACACTCCAATTTATTATGACTATTATGGTCGAATCCGTCAGGCTGGAAATGTGCATGTATATTATGACTATAGCGGTCGTGTCTCTCGAATTGGAGGCTTGTATATACATTATGATGCTTACAACTATGTACGCACAAACGGCTATGTCAACCGTTATAATCGCTACTATAGACCTAGTGTTTGGCATTCCTATTACAGAGTCCCTAGTCGAAGATTTTGTGTGTTATTGAGTACGCCTTACAGACGACATTATACCCCTATTAGATATCGCTATGTAAATCCCTACAGAAATAATCGACGTCCTATTGTGTATAGAAATCAATCGAATCATAATCGAATTGTTAATCGACGATCAAACCTTAGAGCGCGCTATGCTGTCAATAAAGGCTCGAGAAAAGCTGTTACAACAACTAGACGTTCTACGAACCGACAAACCCCAAACGCTACACCAAAAAGATCAAATCGTCGAGTTACAAACTCGACTGCAACAAGACGTGTAAATACCTCAACCCAAGTGAAACGCTCAAAACCAAACCTAAAAAATTCAAGAGTTGTAGCACAAAGGACCCCAAGAACGCGTTCAATCCATAGAAAAACACGTCAAAGAAAATAATAATTTAAGTTAGTTAGTAGAAAACGCCGTAGTTGAAAACCCCAATTTACTACGGTGTTTTTTTACGTTTAACTTAAAAGGTTTTGTGCTAGTTGTTGGGTTAACGATTTGCGACTATAGTGTTCTAGCCCTATTGAATCAACATGTAAATTTTTAAGTTTATAGGCTTCAAAATGTTGCTCTAGTTGATTGCGAAGTGCCGTAGCAGCGTCATATCTAAAATACGTTCCCGATTTGGTTTGGTTTAGGATGCCCTCAATATCAGAAGCTTCAGGTCCAATAGCTAATATTGGACGTTTGGAAGCCATATATTCAAATAATTTCCCAGGGATAATGTATTCTGTTTCTTTGGAATCCTCTTCAATTAGCAGTAGTAATTGCGTTTTTTTTTGACACTCTATAATACTAGTGTGAGACACATAGCCCATAGCATGAATATGACGCTCTAGTCCAAAACGTTTTAAGGTCTCCATAACCTCTGTACTAACATTTCCTATGAGGTTCAGCTGAAACGCCGCTGCAAAGTCCTTTGATGTGGCAACCATATCGGATAAAACACCCCATAAAACTGTGGGATTTCGTCCTTCAAATAAAGATCCGATATGTGAAAGTGTAAACTTAGAATCCAATATACTGTTTGTGGTGATTTCGAAATCAAAACCATTGGTAAGTACCTGTACAGGCGTGGTAGTCAGTCCTGAAAATAGTGTTTTGGTTTTTAGACTCGTCACCACTAATTGATCTGCAGATTGCAAGACTGCTGTTTCTAATTTTTTATGCTTTTTTTGAGCAAATGAACTTAACATTAATTTCTTATGATACCCTATTTGTGTCCAAGGATCTCTAAAATCAGCGATCCATTTTAGAGCATGTTTCTGTTTTAATTGTAATCCGATAAGATGTAAACTATGCGGTGGTCCGGTGGTAATAATCGTATCAATTTGATGTGTCGAAATATACTCTGACAAATATGAAACTGAAGGGCGCACCCAAGAGACTCGTGCATCTGGAATGAAAAAATTCCCTCTTACAAAAAGAAGAAATTTTTCTAAAATAGATTGTTTTTGAGTGTTCGAAATAAGCCCTTTAGACAGAGTTTTAGTTTTGGATTTAGAAACAAATTTTGCCCATTTATAAGGTTCATTAATCGGTGCTTTTAATAGCGTCAATTCTGGGCTAACATCCGTTAATAACGAGCTGTCATTTATCGGATAATTAGGGTTTTCAGGGCAATAAACAATAGGCTCAATTCCAAAATCAGGCAAATACTTGACAAACTTTAGCCAACGTTGAACTCCAGGGCCACCAGCTGGCGGCCAATAGTACGTTATGATGAGAACCTTTTTCACGATCGTTTTCTGTAGATTATAAGCCCTTGAACAAGAATTAATACTACCAATAAAATAGAACTCGCTAAGGCAATAGTTGACCCTACTCTTACAACGCTTGGATTAAATATAAACTCCACGGTATGTTCCCCCTTAGGAATTTCTAAACCCCGCAGCACATAATTAACATTGAAATGCTTCACCTCAATGCCATCAATTTTTGCCTGCCAGCCCTTTTCGTAATACACTTCAGAAAATACAGCAAAACCATCTTCAGCGTTTGTGGTTTTATAAACGAGGTGATTGAGTTTGTAATCCACTAATTGAATCGAAGCGGATGAATCTTTTGCAAATCTTCTTGCGTTTAAAGCCTTAGAATTGGCAGTAGCCGTTTGTTTTGTATTTATTGTATCAAGTGCTAAAATTTCATCATTTGCAGATTCATAGGTTTCTATGGCATCTATAAACCATGCATTCCCGTTTGCGTTTTCATTTTCAAAATACTGTAAATTCCCTTCTTTATCTTCGTAAATTACATATTTGGTGTTCAACATATTTAGAACCTCAAAATTCGTTTTATCAATATGAAAATCTTGTAATTCCTTAAATCGTCTCAATTTAGCAGCATGATACCCTTCTATAGAATTATGAAAATAGGATGATTTTGTAGAATTATCATATCTATCTAAAACTCTAAAGATAGAGGTGTCTTTTAATAATTCATTGTCAATTGAATTTGCTTGATAGGGACGATCTACTTTGATAGCTGAAACAAAATTATCGGCATTCACATAGCGAAGGTCCACGCCTACCAAATCAAAAACAATAAGTAGCCCCAGAATGATAAGGGTTTTATTTTGGGTTAATTTTTGTTTGATATAAGCGAAAATCAAACCCCCAACAGCTAAAACTAGCAACAAGCTTCGCCATGTATCTTCAGTAAAAATAGCACTGCGATCCTGCCTTAAGGCCTCAACAAAAGCAGCACCGTAATACTGTTTAAATTGGCCATCGCTCATACCAACAAAATTAAACAAACTCGTCTTGAAAACTAAAAATAATACGGCTGTTCCAGCTACAATACCCACTGACTTTTTTAAGGCGTCCAACTTTGTTTCAAAACGTAAATCGTTATGAAATAATCGTCCTAAGCCCAAAGTTGCTAATAGTGGAATACAGAGTTCTAAAATAACTTGAATTGAGCTTACCGCTCTAAATTTATTATAAAGTGGTATGTAGTCGATAAAGAAGTCCGTTAGAACTGCTAGATTTTTCCCATAGGATAATAATAGAGACATTAACACGCCTGCAACTAACCACCATTTATAGCGACCATGGTATAAAAACAGAGCCAATACAAAAAGAAAAATGACCACAGCACCTATATAGGCTGGGGCTTCCACAATGGGTTGATCGCCCCAATACATTGGCGCTTGTTGAGATTCTTGAAGGGCTTGTAAAGGAGTTGCACCTAAAGCTCTAAACGCCTTGTAGGTTTCTGATTTTTTTCCAAGATGTTCACGATTACCACCACCCATAAAGCGGGGGATAAAGAGATTAAATGTTTCTAATCTCCCATAACTAAATTGTGTAATATAAGCCTTATCTAGTCCTGTAGTCTGTTCTTTGGGACTACCGTCAGGGTTGATCGTTAATTCACTCTGTCCACGTGTACTTTCTTTGGCATATTCGCTAGTAGCCATCAAATTGGTAGCGTTCATCCCGAATGCAAGTAGAGCAGCGCCCAACAGAACAGTTGAGGCTTTAAAAAATGCAGGGAGTTGTTTTGTTTTAAGCGCCTGAATCAGAAAAGATATGCCTAAAATTATGATTAAAAATCCTAAGTAGTAGGTCATCTGTGGATGATTAGTCACCAGTTCCAATCCAGATGCTATAGCGGTGACTATGAAGCCTAGAAAATAGCGGTTTTGAAAAGTCAAAATAATCCCGGACAACACTAGTGGCATATAGGCAATAGCATGGGCTTTGGCATTATGCCCAACCCCTAAGATAATAATTAAATAGGTGGAAAAACCAAAGGCGAGAGCACCCAAAATAGCGATTTTAAAATCAATTTTTAGCACTAACAATAAGAAATAAAACCCCAATAGATATAAAAAAAGATAGTCAGCTGGACGCGGTAAAAAGCGCAGTGCTAAATCTAATTTTTTAATGTAATTGTGCGGGTATTTAGCACCAAGTTGATACGTTGGCATGCCTCCAAAAGCACTATTTGTCCAATAAGATTCTTGAGCGTTGGCGGCTCTAAAATCGACATGTTGCTTTGCCATCCCAGTGTATTGAATAATATCACTTTGAAGAATTTTCTGCCCTTTCAGTACAGGATTAAAATAAAGAATTGATACAACGATAAACCCTAAAATCACTAAAAAGTGTGTACCAAGTTGTTTAAAGCTAAGGTTCATAGTGTTTATAATTTATTCAACTTCTTCGTAGTCCACATACTCTCCAACACTGTCATTTGAAGTTTTAGGGGTCGGCATTTTATCAATACTAATTTCGCCTTCCTTTTGAGTTGGCGGCTTTGGAGTGGATTGGTTTCTAAAATGTGCTTCGGCTTTTTTGGCAATAGACTTCAAAATAAAAGGCGCAAACAAGCGCATTAAATACTTGAAAATAGAATACACCAAAATAAAAATTAGGAGTGTTTTCAGTAAACCAATAATAGATGCAGTTTGTAACATTGGTAGATTATTTTTTCAAAAATACAATTCTTATTTTTATTACATATAGTATTACAAAAAATCATTTATTTACATGACAAAAGAGTTTATAAAACAAGAAATCACTTCTTAATAAACAATAATATAAAAAAAATATGTAGGTTTGATAAAAGTCTTTATAAATGAAAAATCTATTATACAAATTTGCTTTTATAACTCTTTTGGGGATGTGTAACTTTGTGCAAGCACAATATACTGATGTCATAAACTCTAATCGTCCCGGAGCATCTCAAAGTGCGTTTTCTGTAGGAACAAATGTCTTACAATTAGAAGTGGGCCCTTACTTTATTAAAGAAAAAAGACCTGTTTTCCCGAGCTACGAAGTTTCTGGTCTTGGAATTGATTTTGCAGCCCATTATGGCTTTTGGAAAGAAGCTTTAGAATTTAATCTTCAAGGTACATATCAAAACGATACCCAAACATTTTCATCACTTACGACTGTAGAAAACAAGCGGTCAAATTTTAAATCCCTCAACTTTGGAGCGAAATATTTGGTGTACGATCCATATAAAAACAAAGATGATCAACCTAACGTCTACAGTTATCACGCCAACAGAGGATTCAAATGGAGCAGTTTGATCCCCGCAATAGCTGTGGCAGCTGGAGTAAATTATGACACGCCAGACAATCCCTACACAGCAGCAGCAGTTGAAGGCCTAAGTTACAGAGGAGTTCTAATTACTCAAAATAATTTTAGTGGAGGCTGGGTTTTTATTACCAATTTTATGTTGGACCGTATTGGAAGCGACCAAACAGATTTTCAGTATATACTAACCCTTACGCATTCGTTTGACCCGAAATGGGTTGTTTTTGGAGAAACACAGGGAATAAGCAGTGATTTCTATGCAGACAACTTATTTCGAATTGGAGGAGGTTATTTATTAAGTAAAGATTTACAACTAGACACTGCGCTAACTTTAAATACTAAAGATACGCCGTCTGTAATGCGTATAAGTTTTGGGGCATCCTACCGATTTGACCGCCATAAAGACAAAGAATAGCCTAATAATGGCACTTCAGCAAAAAAGTGAAACAAGCGTCTCGCGTCTAATGAAGAGCAAAAACTAAGAAAGATTACTAATTTTGATGAGGATTAAACAATTATGATAAGAATTCAAGAAGCACTTTCGAAAAAGGAGGTGAAACAATTTGTGAAATTTCCATTTTCACTCTATAAGAATTCAAAATACTGGGTTCCTCCAATTATAAGTGAAGAGGTCAAGGTGTTTAATAAAAAGACTAACCCTATTCTTCAAGATGCTGATGTTAAACTTTTTCTAGCCTACAAAAATGATGTCATAGTAGGTCGTATTGCAGCCATTGTTAATTGGCTAGAAGTTGAAGGTCAAGGAGTGCGTAAAATGCGTTTTGGATGGATGGACATGATTGATGATATTGAAGTTACCAAAGCACTTTTAGAGGCCGTTAAATCCCTTGGAAAGGCTCAGAACTTAGATTATATGGAAGGTCCTATAGGCTTTTCTAACTTAGATAAAGTAGGGGTTTTAACCTATGGATATGACGAGATTGGAACTATGGTTACCTGGTATAATCACCCTTATTATGTGGAGCATTTAAAGCAGTTAAATTTTAAAGTTGAAAAAGAATATCTAGAGCATAAGCACCAGTTTAGCGATATTATGATTGCCGACTCAAAACGTCTAGAAAAAGTCATCAAAAAGCGATACAACTTAAAGGCCTTAAGTTTTAATACAACAAATGACCTCATGCCGTATGCCGATAGAATGTTTGACCTGTTTAATAAAAGTTATGCTTCCTTATCCTCTTTTGTAAAAATCACTGATATTCAAAAAGCGTTTTTAAAGAAAAAGTTTTTAAATTTCATTAATCCCCAATACATTAAGTTTGTTGTTGACGAAGCCGATGAGCTGGTCGCCTTTGGCGTTGTAATGCCATCGTTTTCTAAAGCATTGCAGAAAATAAACGGTAATTTATTTCCTTTTGGGATCTATCACATTCTGAAAGCTAAGCAGTCAAAAAAATTAAATTTCTACTTAATCGGTGTTCATCCTGAATTTCAGAAAAAAGGCGTACACTCCATTATTTTTAGCGAGTTTCATAGAACTTTCGAGAAAAAAGGAATTTTAGAATGTCGTAGAACTCCAGAACTATCAGACAATTTAGCAATTCAAAAGCTATGGCGAGATTTTAATCCCGTGCTCATTAAAAAACGCTGTACTTTTAGAAAAGAATTATAAATTTATTCTCCCATAGCTGCAGCTACAGATGCAGAAAGTCGCTTATAAACGCCTTTTTCTAAACGCTCTCTTATTACTGAAAATGCTTGTAGTGTTTCATCAACATCTTCGATGGTGTGCATAGATGTTGGAATCAGTCGCAATAAAATTAACCCTTTAGGTATCACGGGATAGACAACGATTGAACAGAAAACTCCATGGTTTTCACGTAGGTCTTTTACTAAGGCCATCGCTTCAGGAATACTTCCTTTAAGATACACAGGCGTTACACAACTTTGGGTGGTTCCTAAATCGAAACCTCGATCACGCAACCCTGACTGCAAAGCATTCACAATTGTCCAGAGGTTTTCTTTGAGTTCAGGCATGGTTCGTAGCATGTCTAAACGTTTCAAAGCGCCTTTTACTAATTGCATTTGCAAGGATTTTGCAAACATCTGTGATCGTAAGTTATATTTTAAATAGTCTATAATTTCTTTATCAGCCCCAATAAAAGCGCCTGTACTGGCCATCGATTTAGCAAATGTTGCAAAATAGACATCAATATCGTCTTGAACTCCTTGTTCTTGACCTGCACCTGCTCCGGTTTTTCCTAGAGTTCCAAAGCCATGAGCATCATCTACTAAAAATCTAAAGTTAAATTTTTCTTTAAGTGCCACAATTTCTTTTAGCTTCCCTTGTTCGCCACGCATACCAAAAACACCTTCGGAAATAACCAGAATTCCGCCTCCAGTTTGTTCCGCCATTTTGGTTGCACGTTCCAAGTTTTTTTCTAAACTTTCTATATCATTATGCTTGTATGTAAAACGCTTCCCCATATGCAAACGCACACCGTCAATGATACACGCATGAGAATCCACATCATATACAATTATATCATCTTTTGCTACTAGAGCATCAATTGTTGACATGATGCCTTGATACCCAAAATTTAAAAGGTAAGTTGCTTCTTTATTTACAAACTCTGCTAATTCGTTTTGCAATTGTTCATGAAGCGAAGTATGTCCAGACATCATTCGTGCTCCCATTGGATAGGCAGATCCGAAGTCATTAGCAGCTTCAGCGTCTACTTTTCTCACTTCAGGATGGTTTGCGAGTCCTAAATAATCGTTTATACTCCAAGTAATGACATCTTTACCTTGAAATTTCATCCGATTTGAAATCTGTCCTTCTAATTTTGGAAATACAAAATAGCCTTCGGCTAAGCTTGCCCATTTCCCTAACGGGCCTTTATCTTTATAGATTTTATCAAATAAATCTCTCGTCATAATTCAATGTTAGTTTGCACCACAAAATTATACAATAATATTATGAATACATAATATTTATTACACTTATGGAAGCGGCTTGAGAAGTATTATAAAAATAATCTACTTAATAAATTCAATGTCTTTGGCGGCTGATTGATTTTGCGCGTCAAAAAAACCTTGGTCTTGCATCCATTGGTCATTATATATCTTACTCATATAACGTGACCCATGATCTGGAAAAATAAGAACTATTACGTCTGAAGGTTTAAATTCGTTGGTATCTTGAAGCTGCTTAACCGCTTGAACAACGGCACCTGAAGTATATCCAACAAACATGCCTTCTGTTTTGGATATTTCTCTCGCGGTATGTGCGCTATCCTCATCATTTACCTTTACAAATTTATCAATAAGATCAAAATCGGTAACGGACGGGATTAAATTTTTACCTAGCCCTTCAATACGGTAAGGGTAAATTTCGTCGGGGTCCAACTCGCGGGTTTCATGGTATTTTTTTAAGACCGACCCGTAAGCATCCACACCAATTATTTTAATATCTGGATTTTGTTCTTTCAAATACTTCGCCGTTCCCGAAATTGTACCTCCAGTTCCACTGCAGGCTACTAAATGGGTGATTTTACCTTCTGTTTTACTCCATATTTCTGGACCAGTACTTTTATAATGAGCCTCCAAATTAAGGCTATTAAAATATTGATTGATATAAACAGATCCTTTTATTTCTTTATGTAATCGTTTGGCAACTTCATAATAGGATCTTGGATCATCTACACTTACGTTGGCTGGACAGACATAAACTTTGGCACCCATGCTTTTGAGCATATCAATCTTGTCTTGAGAAGATTTAGAACTCACCGCTAAAACACATTTATAGCCTTTAATAATACTAACCATAGCAATGCTAAAGCCTGTATTTCCAGAGGTTGTTTCAATAATGGTATCTCCTGGTTTGAGTATTCCGTTTTGCTCTGCTTCTTCAATGATATGAAGTGCAATTCGGTCTTTGGAAGAATGCCCAGGATTAAAAGAATCTAGTTTGGCAATATAGTTTCCAGGAAATCCAGAAGTCACTACATTTAACTTAACCAGTGGCGTATCACCCACTAATTCCAATACATTATTAAATATTAATTTTTGATTGTTTACCAAACCTCGTTTTAAAATTAAAGTCGTTTACAAAATTACAATTTTATTTTTTATCTATTTTACTATTGATTCTAGATCGAATAAAAATGCATACTCGGCTGCCACTTCTTTTAAGGCTTCAAAACGCCCAGAAGCACCTCCATGACCAGCTTCCATATTAGTTTTAAGATAGAGTTGAGCTGTGTTGTTCGTTTGCGCTCTTAAACGTGCAACCCACTTGGCTGGTTCCCAATACTGTACTTGAGAATCGTGCAGTCCTGTGGTCACAAGCATATTTGGATATAATTTATTTGTGACATTGTCATATGGGGAATATGATTTCATATAGTCATACGACTCTTTCTCATTTGGATTACCCCACTCATCATACTCTCCTGTAGTTAGTGGTATGCTATCGTCTAGCATTGTAGTTACGACATCAACAAACGGTACTTGAGCTACAACGCCGTTGTACAATTCTGGGGCTAAATTTATTACAGCACCCATCAATAATCCACCGGCACTTCCGCCCATAGCATAATGGTGTTGGGCTGAGGTGTAGTGCTCTCGAATTAAATGTTTTGAACAATCAACAAAATCTGTAAAGGTATTTTTCTTTTTAAGTAATTTACCGTCTTCATACCACTGACGTCCTAAATATTCCCCCCCTCTAATATGGGCTATCGCAAAAATAAAACCACGATCCAAAAGGCTCAATCTAACAGTAGAAAAATAAGGATCAATCGTGCTTCCATAAGAGCCATAAGCATACAATAACAAAGGCGTTTCAGAAGATTTTTTAGTGTCAACACGGCGTACTAAAGAAATCGGGATCTGAGTTCCATCTTCGGCAGTTGCCCATATCCGTTCCGATGTATAATTTTCTTTTTTAAATTCTCCCCCTAAAACGTCTTGCTGTTTTTTAATGGTTTTTGATTGGGTTACCATATCAAAATCAATGATAGACGACGGAGTGGTTAGGGATTGATAGCCATACCTCAAAATAGTGGTGTCAAAATCAATATTGGTTGTCGTATATGCGGAGTAGGTTTCACTTTCAAATGGAAGGTAGTAGCTATCAGTACCATCCCAACGCGTGATATGAATTTGATTTAGACCATTTTTACGTTCTGACACGACCAAAAAGTCTTTAAAAATTTCAATATCTTCAAGTAAAACGTCTTCTCGATGAGGCATCACATCTGTCCAATATTTTTTTTCGGTTTGAGTTTCCGATGTTTTTGAAAGTTTAAAATTTTGAGCGCCATCAGCATTTGATACAATATAAAATGAATCTTCAAAATGCGAAATTCCATACTCTAACCCGCGCATTCTAGGTTGAAACACTTTAAAATCACCATCCGGAGTGTTGGCATTTAAAATTTGAAACTCCGAGGTTAATGTGCTGTAACTCCCAATTACTAAATATGCATTTGATTTTGTTTTGTAGACACTCACTCCAAACGTATCATCAGTTTCTTCAAAAACCAGTGTATCTAGTTTTGGGTCTGTATTTAATTTATGTTTATAAATCGCTTCTGATCGCAGTGTTGTTTCGTCTTTGAGCGTATAAAATAAGGTGGTATTGTCATTGGCCCACGTACTGCCTCCTGTGGTATTTGAGATTTCTTCTTTAAAAATTGTATTCGTTTTTAAATCTTTAATATGAAGTCCGTATTGACGGCGACCAGTCGTATCAATTCCGTAGGAAACTAATTCATTATTTGGACTGATATTTAACCCAACAAGTCTAAAATAAGAGTGGTTTTTGGCCATTTCATTACAATCAAACAAGAGCTCTTCTGCAGCGTCAAGAGTTTCTTTTTTTCGGGTATAGATTGGATAATCTTTTCCTTTCTCATACTTGGTAATGTACCAATACCCATTGTATTTATAAGGCACAGAGCTATCGTCTTCTTTAATTCTGGACTTCATTTCTTTAAATAAATCCACTTGAAAATTTTTAGTATGTGCTGTATGGGCATTATAATACTCGTTTTCTTTGTTGAGATAGTCAATCACTTCAGGATTTTCTCTATCGTTTAACCAATAAAATTCATCAACACGTACATCGTCATGGATTGCTAAGTTTTTAGGCTGTTGTTTTGCTAATGGAGCATTTGGTAATTCTGACATTGATTTTTTAGTCTTAGTTTCACAAGAAAAAAGTGAACTTATTAAAATTAGAGAGAGAAGATTGTATTTCATAACATTGGGGTAAAAATTAAAGCGTATAAATTTACAATAAATAAATTAAGACTGGCGTAAAATTTCTAAAAGTCTGGCGTGCATGGCATCGGTATAATCTAGATGTGTGACCATTCTAAGCTTGCCACTTCCCATATCACTAACAAGAATATCGTGAGCTTTTAAATGGTCTAAAAACACGGTTTCAGGACGACTTGAATTCAATTTAAATATCACGATATTTGTTTCCACAGGCTCCACACTAGAAACGGCATCCAATTGCTCGAGAGCAGCAGCAATAGCATTGGCTTTTTGATGGTCATCTTTGAGGCGATCAAATTGATGATCCAAAGCATAAGAAGCGGCTGCAGCAAGAGCCCCAATTTGACGCATACCACCACCCAACATTTTACGAATGCGGAGGGCTTTGTTCATGAGTGCTTCGTCTCCAACCAGCATAGAACCTACGGGTGCTCCTAACCCTTTACTAAAACAAACTGAGATAGTATCAAAAACTTTTCCATAATCCAGTGGGGTTTCAGATTTAGCAATCAGTGCGTTCCACAACCGAGCCCCATCTAAGTGAAGTCCTAGATCATGAGCATTACAAACCGCTCTAATTTTTAAAATTTCATTAAAATCCCAACAGGCACCACCACCCTTATTGGTTGTGTTTTCTAGGGTCACTAAAGAAGTTAATGGGCTGTGGTAAAAATCAGGAGGGTTGATAGCGGCTTCGACTTGAGTCGCAGTCATCATTCCACGTTGACCATCTACAAGTTGACACGACACGCCACTATTAAAAGAAACGCCACCACCTTCGTAATTATAGACGTGGGCATATTTGTCACATATCAATTGTTCTCCAGGTTGAGTATGTAGTTTTATTGCCGTTTGATTGGCCATTGTTCCTGATGGGAAAAATAAAGCTTTTGGTTTTCCAAAAAGTGAAGCCACTCGGGCTTCTAAGGCATTAACCGACGGATCTTCAGCATAGACATCATCACCCAATTTGGCGGTCTTCATGGCGTCGAGCATCCCTTTTGAGGGCCTTGTGACGGTGTCGCTTCGTAAATCTATTTGCATGAATTTTTATTTTGGATATAAAGCTACATATTATTTTAATTCTATGCTATTAATTCTATTTTTGTAATTCGAAACTACACTATGATAACACACGATCACATAAAAGATCTTTTTGAGCGCCTTGGAGCGTTAAGGAGGTATCTTTGACTTAGATGCCAAACGCATCGAAATCCAAAATGAAGAAGAAAAAACATTTTCACCTGATTTTTGGAACGATTCCAAAGCAGCAGAGCTGCTCATGAAATCTCTTAGAGTTAATAAAAAATGGCTCTCTGATTTTGAAAAAGCTCAGTCATATGTAGATGATTTAGAGGTGTTATTTGACTTCTATAAAGAGGGAGATAGCACTGCAGAAGAAGTCGAAAAACAATTCGAACTTGCTGCAAATTTTCTTGAAGACATTGAATTCAGAAACATGCTTTCTGAGGAAGGCGATAGCCTTAGTGCGGTATTGCAAATTACAGCGGGTGCTGGAGGTACGGAAAGTTGTGACTGGGCAAATATGCTGATGCGTATGTATGTTATGTATGCAGAGAAAAATAATTTCAAAATCAAAGAATTAAACCTTCAAAATGGCGATGTCGCTGGCATCAAAACAGTGACGCTTCAGATTGAGGGCGACTTTGCTTTTGGATGGTTAAAAGGCGAAAACGGAGTGCATCGTTTGGTGCGAATTTCTCCTTTTGACAGTAATGCCAAACGGCATACTAGTTTTGCATCTGTTTATGTGTATCCCCTTGTAGATGACAGTATTGAGATAGACATCAACCCTGCTGATATTGAAATTACTACCGCACGCTCTAGTGGCGCTGGGGGACAAAATGTAAACAAGGTAGAAACGAAAGTACAACTAACTCATAAACCTTCAGGAATTCAAATTTCATGTTCGGAAACACGCTCACAACACGATAACCGTTCCAGAGCGATGCAAATGTTAAAGTCTCAATTGTATGAAATTGAACTTAAAAAACAATTGGCACAGCGTGAAGATATTGAGGCGGGAAAAATGAAAATTGAATGGGGTAGTCAAATTAGAAACTATGTCATGCATCCTTATAAACTTGTCAAGGATGTCCGCACTGCCAAAGAAACCGGAAATGTAGATGCGGTTATGAATGGCGACATTACACCCTTCCTAAAAGCATATTTAATGCTCATGGGCCAAAAAGAAAAATCGGACACTTTATAGTAACCTTACAAAAGTAAGTGTAAGACGAGTGCTAGTGTTCAATTTATTTTTTTAAGTTAGCAGTATGAAATTACCAGACCCCCTAATTTCAAAACTAACCTCTAAAAAAATCCAAAACATTATGTTTTGGATTTTGATTCATAAAAAGGAAAAACGATTTAAGCGTTTTGTGCTTTTGCTTTTTTAGCAGCTCTTTTTTCTTTGAAGTGCTCTAATGCAGAACCTACCACCCAATACGGGATCGCAAAGGTTAATAGAAAAATCATTAACCAAAATCCCATGGTTAAAATTGATAAAAATGCTAAAAATCCTAAATACTGATCAAAATCAAACATACTGTATACTTTAGTTTTACAGTGCAAATATACTATAAGAAAAATAGTTTTACAAGCTAAAATTTTAGATTTATATATTGAACTTGTTAAGATTTTTTGATATTTAAAAAATTAATGTAATTTTGAGTGTAGAAAGACCCCAAAGTCTAATTCTTCAATAAGCAATTTAACCGAAGCTGTTTGGTATAATAATTCGATAGATTTAAATGCCTTAAGATATTATTTTAGTGAATACCATAGTGGAAAGGTTCCGATATCCGCCCCTCCGCAAAGTCTCTAACTTGGCAAAACTAAAAAAAGTAAAAATAAAACGCCTTAGTTGTTTTCTAGATGTTCTTCAATATCAGCAATGTGATATTGCAACGCCTGAGCAGAAATCTGTATTTCCTTGATCAATAGTGCCAAAGAAATGATTAATAAAATTAAAGCGAACCCAAAAATCCAAACGGCCATGTTATGTTGATGAACATAAATTAAAAACATAGTCAACACACAGAACAATAAACTTGAAATTCCAAAAATCTGCATCCATCGGGTTAAGTTGAGACGTAGTTTTAAATTCTTAATTTGTCTTATTAACGATTCTTCTTTACGTTCTAAATAAATATCGTGCAAATTTCTAATTACTGCAGCATAGGCTAAAAAACGGTTGGTATATGCCAACATAATTAAAGAGATTGCAGAAAATAAAAGCGCTGGTGTTGTTAATGTTAATTCTTCCATAGAGCAGTCAAAATTAAGTAATAATTATCATCCAAAAAAAGAAATGGTTTATGAAAATCTCCTATCAATTTTCAGCTACAACGATTCTGTAAGAAAATGAGCTTTACACTCTAAAATTTTAGATTTATCAACAGCTTGATAACTGCATTGAATTGAAATTAAAAAATTGTAAATTTGTAGTCAAATCAGAATGTTATGACGTTTAGAATAGAAAAAGATACAATGGGAGCTGTAAAAGTTCCCGCAGATAAATTATGGGGCGCCCAAACCGAACGCTCCCGAAACAATTTTAGAATAGGAAGTGCGGCTTCCATGCCCATTTCCATTATCTATGGATTTGCGTATCTCAAAAAAGCAGCCGCTTATACCAATTGTGATCTTGGGGTCTTATCGGCCGAAAAACGCGATTTGATTGCTCAAGTTTGTGATGAAATTCTTGACGGCAAACACGATGATCAATTTCCATTGGTCATTTGGCAAACGGGTTCAGGCACGCAAAGTAACATGAATGTCAATGAAGTAATTGCCAACCGTGCGCAACAGCTTGCTGGAAAAACGGTTGGAGAGGGTGAAAAAGTCATTCAACCCAACGATGATGTCAATAAGTCACAATCCTCAAACGACACCTTTCCTACTGGAATGCATATTGCAGCTTATAAAAAAGTGGTTGAAACCACCATTCCAGGAATTCAAAGCTTAAGAGCTACACTTCAAGCCAAAGCAGAGCGCTTTAAATCTGTAGTGAAGATTGGACGTACCCACCTCATGGATGCGACGCCCCTTACTCTAGGACAAGAATTTTCAGGATATATTTCACAATTAGACCACGGACTGAAAGCGCTTAAAAACACCCTTGAGCATCTGAGTGAAGTGGCTTTGGGTGGCACTGCTGTGGGTACAGGACTAAATACTCCTGAAGGCTACTCTGAGTTAGTGGCCGATTATATCGCAAAGTTTACAGGGCTACCGTTCATCACTGCACCTAACAAATTTGAAGCTTTAGCAGCTCATGATGCACTTGTAGAAAGTCATGGTGCTTTAAAGCAACTCGCAGTGTCCTTAAACAAAATCGCAAATGATATTCGTATGATGGCTTCTGGGCCACGATCTGGTATTGGAGAAATTATTATTCCTGCAAATGAGCCGGGAAGTTCTATTATGCCCGGAAAAGTGAATCCGACTCAATGTGAAGCACTCACTATGGTTTGTGCGCAAGTTATTGGAAATGACGTAGCGATTTCGGTAGGGGGCACTCAAGGTCATTATGAACTTAATGTTTTTAAACCAATGATGGCAGCTAACTTTTTGCAATCTGCTCAGCTGCTAGGCGATGCCGCAATGAGTTTTGATAAACATTGTGCTTCAGGAATTGAGCCCAACCACGACGTAATTGAAAAATTATTAAATAATTCATTAATGTTAATCACAGCATTAAACACCAAAATTGGCTATTATAAAGCGGCTGAAATCGCAAACACCGCCCACCAAAATGGAACAACCCTAAGAGAGGAAGCCATTAACCTAGGCTATGTCACAGCAGAAGAATATGATGCATGGGTTAAACCCGAACAGATGGTAGGAAACTAAATTTATGACAATCCTTTTCACTCATATTAAAGAATTACTTCAGACACGACCACAATCGGAAATGCGAGTGATGGGTAGAGCAATGGCTGATTTACCGCATATCAAAAATGCGTTTTTAAGGATTCAAGATGATGAAATTTTAGATTTCGGACCAATGGCTGATCTTGTTATTCAAGACAGCGATCAGCTTATTGATGTCACAGGTAAACTCATCCTTCCTGCGTGGTGCGACAGTCATTCTCATGTGGTTTATGCTGGCGATCGCTCACAAGAATTTGTAGATCGGCTGAAGGGCTTAAGTTACGAAGCTATCGCCGCTAAAGGCGGTGGGATCCTAAACTCTGCTGAAACCTTACAACAGACCAGCGAAGCTGTACTTTATACACAAGCAATGGAGCGTATAAATGCACTCATTCAACTTGGTACTGGCGCCTTGGAAATCAAATCTGGCTATGGGTTAAGCACCGAAGCAGAACTTAAGATGCTGCACGTTATTAAAAAAATAAAGGACACTTCAGCTGTAAAAATAAAAGCAACATTTTTGGGTGCTCATGCCATTCCAAAACTATATAAAACCAATAAAAAAGAATATGTTGATCTGATAATTCATACAATGCTCCCTGAAATAGACCGTCAAAAATTAGCCGATTTTGTAGATGTATTTTGCGAAAAAGGCTATTTCTCATTAGAAGACACAGCTCACATTCTAGAAGCTGCTGCACAATATGGACTTGTTCCAAAAGTTCATGTGAATCAATTTAATGCATTTGGAGGAGTCGGTTTAGCGGTTAAACACAAGGCTTTGTCCGTAGATCATTTGGAAGTTGTCACTGATAAAGATCTTGAAGATTTAAAAAACACCGACACCATGGCTGTTGCTTTACCTGGCTGCTCATTTTTTCTGGGCATTCCATATACGCCTGCTCGACAACTTATCGATGCTGGAATTCCTGTAGCTCTAGCTTCAGATTTTAATCCAGGGTCTGCGCCTAGTGGAAATATGAATTTTGTGGTAAGCTTAGCATGTATCAAAATGAATATGACCCCAGAAGAAGCTCTGAATGCAGCAACTCTAAATGGCGCCTATGCTATGAATATTTCAGAAACTCACGGCAGCATTACAAAAGGTAAAAAAGCAAATCTTATCATCACAGAAAACATGACCTCTTACCGTCAAATTCCTTATCATTTTGGAAACTCTCCAATACACAAGGTGATGATTAACGGCGCCTTTGTAGATTAAGTTGTGCTTATTTTAAAGAAAATGTTGTACTTGAGATCAGCACATCTTGGTCGAAAACATTGACAATGTAAGCTCCTTTTTCGTATGTTCCTTCTTCATTACTTACAAAATCACAGACCTCTAAAAGTTCATTTTGGTAGGAAAATGCACTAACATAGCTATATTTTAGACTCTTATCGCCAAACTGTACAGGCGTATTTGATCCAATTACCGAAAGGCTTGGGTCTATAACCTGAACGAAATATTTTTTATCGCCAGCTTCTGCTAAAAGATTCGAAGGAATAGTATAACATATTCTTAAATTGTCAACTCTTCTGGCACGTGTTGTTGGCACTAATTTCCCTGAGTTACGTTGTATAACTCCAAAGGCATTCAAACGCTCTACAGTAAGTGTTTTTGCTTTATTCACCGTTTCAGACAACTGAAGGTTTTGTTGAGTTAGAAGCGTGTTTGAATCCAATTGCGAGTTCAATTGAACTTGGGTGCTGTCTAAAGCTGTTTCTAATAAAGCATTTTGAAGTTTCAATGTTTCGTTTTCATTTAATAATACTTCCATTTCAGACTCTAACTCAAAATATTTTTTCTTGTATTTGAGTAAGGCTGAAACACTTGATTTTGAAGCTTTAAGCTCTGCAACTAGAACATCTAAACGCGCTTGTGCTTCTATAAGTTTTGCATTAGCCACTTCATTATCAGCATTTGCTTCTGCATATAAAGAAGACATTTGCTCTAGATTTCTAACAACTTCTGATTTTTCATTTTCAAGAACCAATTCAGTTGCTTTATTAGTACTGTGCATTCTATAGGTAAAGAATAGAGTACCAAGAAGCAATAGCACTAAAATAAGGATTGTTGTTTTTGAGCCTTTAGAAGAAGAAATCGTGTTCATAGTTGTGTGTTATAAAGATTAAAATTGATGGTGTTTAAAATTAGTTAAAAAAGATGTAATTTTAAACTCCAGCAAATGTATCATAAAAAATGAATAATCTTCAAATAATTTGTACTGAAACGTTAACTGAACTTACTACTCAGAGATCAGGAGAAACTAAGTTTTTTGAACAGGTCCAGTATTTATCCGATTCGAATGAATTATCATCGGCGCTTGCGTGTTCAAAAGTCAAATTTGTGCTTTTTGGAATCAAAGAGGATATTGGTGTTTTGGCAAATACTGGTCAAGCTGGGGCAAAAAACACATGGGACGTTGTGCTTAAGGCACTCTTAAATCTACAAAGCAATCAATTTACAACTCCAGAAAATACTTTAGTGCTTGGGCATTTAGAGTTTTCAGATTTGTATGCACGCCTATCAGAACTTAAAACAGAAAAAAGCCTTCAAACCTATCGCAAGTCTGTGGAAATTATTGATCAAAGTGTTAGTCAACTGGTATATGAAATTGTAAAGGCCGGAAAGATTCCTATTCTGATTGGAGGCGGACATAATAATGCTTACGGCGCTATAAAAGGAAGTGCAAGTGCTTTAGGAACCAAGATAAATGCTCTAAATTTTGATGCGCACTCCGATTTGCGCGCTCTTGAAGGACGTCATAGTGGTAATGGGTTTAGATATGCAATTGAAGACGGGTTTTTGGATCGTTATTTTATTTTTGGATTACATGAAAACTATACCTCAACAGAAATTTTAAGCTATATTAAAGCTTCTAACTCAACGATAAAGTTTAACACTTTTGAGGATATTATAGTTCGAAAGCAGAGCAGTTTTAAGTCCACATTTGAAGCAATTATGAGTTTTATTTCAACCTCAAAATTTGGTATTGAAATTGATTGCGATGCCATTCAGAATTGTCCAAGTAGTTCTCAGACCCCTAGTGGATTTTCTGTGAATCAAACACGTCAATTTATTCATTATTTTGGAGCACATCCAAATGCAACCTATTTACATATTTGCGAAGCCACTACAAATTTAGAATCCTCACAAGAAAATGCACAAACGGGAAAACTCCTCTCCTATTTGATTACAGATTTTATGAATACGCGAAGAATATCTTAAACTAATCCCCTTTTTTAAACCCATAAAATAGCTGACCAAAAAAACTAGCAGGCATATGATCATCACCTTGATAGCCTAATGTGAGGTTTTTATCGGGATTTGGCACATAATTGGTTTTAAAAATATAATCCCACAAACTTAAGCTAATTGCAAAATTAACTCCAGATTTAAAGCCTTCGGGAATGGTTTGTGCATGGTGATATAAATGCATAACGGGATTATTAAAGACATACTTTAGAGGGCCATAATTTAGCTTAATATTGGCATGATTTAGGTGTCCAATTGAAATCGCCATAAAATGAACAATAAAAGCTTGTTCAGGTTCAAAACCTCCCAATACCATAAGCGCAATCACTTTGAATGGTTTGTATAAAATATTTTCCATCCAATGGTAACGTAAGTGCGCTGCGAAACCCATCTCTTTTACGGAGTGATGGACTTTATGGAATTTCCAAAATACGGGAAAACGATGTAAGATGATGTGTGTTAACCACTGTACAAAATCCAGAACTACAAAAAACAGTACTAATTGGACCACAGGCGAAAAACTTGATAAATCGACAAGAGCAATCGCATTTGGAGTAATCTGAAATTCATCAACTGCTATTTTAGTGATGATTTTATAGACACCACTGATGAACATACTAAAGATGAAAAAATTGAAAAACATATAAAATCCATCAAGAAAAAAATCTTTTCTAAAAATGGATTGTTGTTTTCGCCACGGAAAAACCATTTCAAGACACCACACAACTAAGGAGATCGCTATCAAGCCCCAAAAATAATTGCGGGTCCAAGGCACCTCAAAACAAATGGATTTCCAAGTCCACTGTACGGTTCCTAAAAAGGCGTTAAAAAATAATTCTAAATACTCCATTTAATACGCAAGTAAGGCTAATAAGTCTTCATCAAAAGTTCGCTTTGCAAGATACTGTTGTTCTAGCGCACTTGCAAATGGAATGGGAGTTTCTATGCTCGCAACACGTTTGACAGGTGCATCTAAATACTCAAAAGCTTGTTCCATCAATTGTGATGAAATATCAGAAGCCATACTACCAAACAACGAATCTTCTTGTAGAATAATCGCTTTGTTTGTTTTTTTAACGGAGGTCAATATGGTTTCAAAATCTAAAGGTTGTAAGGTTCTTAAATCAATGACATCGGCTGAAATATGTGGATATTTTTCTAAAGTTTCTAAGGCCCAATGTACTGCTGCACCATAGGTGATTATGCTAACATCGGTACCTTCTTTTATAAGAGATGCTACACCAAAGGGAAGTGTAAAATAATCGGTTGGCACCTCTTGCCTCACGCTTCTATACAAGGCTTTATGCTCAAAAAACAATACAGGATTGGGGTCGTTAATGGCTGTTGCCAATAAACCTTTTGCATCGTATGGAAAGGCTGGATACACCACTTTTAGTCCTGGAGTTTTGGTAAACCACGCTTCGTTGGTTTGGGAATGAAAAGGGCCTGCTGCAACGCCTGCTCCACATGGCATACGCAAAACAATATCTGCTGCTTGCCCCCAACGGTAATGGGATTTTGCTAGATAATTAACCACCGGATTAAATCCTGAGCTTACAAAATCTGCAAACTGCATTTCAACAACTGATTTGATTCCTGCAATAGACAAACCCATCGCAGTTTCTACAATTGCAGATTCGCAAATGGGAGTATTCCGAACGCGTTCTTTTCCAAACTGTTCAACAAAATGTTCTGTAATTTTAAATACACCGCCATATTCTGCGATGTCTTGACCCATAAGCACTAAATCGGGATGAATTTCCATAGACTGGCGCAAGCCTTCTGATATGGCATCAACGAGTCGTTTTGTGTCATGAGTTGTAGTGGGCTTAGTCGCTTTATAGTTGAAGGGTTTATAAATATCTGCAAGTTCGGCCTCCAAGTTTGGAACTATTGCAGGTTCATCAAACGCAATTTGCAAACCTTCTTGAATATCTTTTTTGAAAGCTGCTTTGAAATCCTCTATTTCGGCGGATGTAATTGTTTTTTGTTGAAGAAGAAAAGTCTCAAAATTGGAGATTGGATCTTTTTGAGCCCAAGCCTCTAACATTTCTTGTGCAACGTATGATGTACCACTCGCCTCTTCGTGACCACGCATTCTGAAGGTTTTAAATTCAATCAAAACAGGTCGTGGCGACTTTCGCATACTTTTGGCAATGGCATCAATTTTAGAAAACACTTCCATCACATTATTGCCTTCAATGACATGAGATTCCATGCCGTAACCTATACCACGGTCAGCAATCGATTCACAATTATATTGTTCATTTGAGGGTGTGGACAGGCCATAACCATTGTTTTCAATACAAAACAAAACAGGTAAATTCCAGACAGAGGCTACATTAAGTGCTTCATGAAAATCGCCTTCACTTGTACCGCCATCTCCAGAAAACACAGCGGTTAATTTGGATTCCTTTTTTAAAATATGTGATAATGCAATGCCGTCGGCAACTCCAAGTTGAGGACCTAAATGGGAAATCATGCCTATAATATTATAGTCTTGAGTTCCAAAATGAAAAGAGCGGTCTCGACCTTTTGTAAACCCACTTGCTTTGCCTTGCCATTGCGAAAACAAACGGTATAGTGGGATCTCACGTGTTGTAAATACACCCAAATTTCGATGCATTGGAAGTATGTATTCATCCACCTCTAGGGCGAGAGTGACGCCTACAGAAATCGCTTCTTGACCAATACCTGAAAACCATTTTGAAATTTTGCTTTGCCGAAGTAAAATCAACATTTTTTCTTCAATAAGTCTGGATTTCAACATGTTAAAATACAAAGACTTCTGAATCTCTTTGCTTATGGCTTTATCATCGTAATGAAATAGTGGTTTCAAATCTGAGTTTTTTGCCTTTCAAAAATAGGGAAATATTAGTTATAAACGTTTAACTTTAAAAAATTGCTTTTGTAAAACTTTGGATTTGTTATCTTTGTTACATACATCAATACACAAAAGCAATGAACAAAATTCCAAGTGTTAATCTTAAAGAGTTTTTATCCGACGACTCTAAGGTCAAACAACAATTTGTTACTAAAATTGGTGAGGCTTATGAAACCATAGGATTTGTTGCGCTTAAGGGTCATTTTTTAGATGATGCTTTAGTGGACACGTTATATTCAGAAATAAAAAAGTTTTTCGATCTACCTACACCACAAAAACAAAAATATGAGATCCCAGGAATTGGTGGTCAACGAGGCTATGTGTCGTTTGGAAAAGAAAGTGCCAAAGGCAAAAAAGAAGGCGATTTAAAAGAGTATTGGCATTTTGGACAATTTGTTCAAGATAATCCAGAGCTTGAAGCTGAATACCCTAAAAATATAGAAGTTGAAGAATTAGAGCACTTTAATTCTGTAGGAAAAGAAGCCTATAGAATGCTAGAAAAAACAGCGAAATATGTGTTAAGAGCATTGGCAATATACTTAGAATTAGATGAACGTTATTTTGACGCGTATATTCATAACGGAAACAGCATTTTACGTCCTATTCATTATCCACCAATCACAGAAGAACCAAAAAATGCAGAACGCGCAGCAGCTCATGGCGACATCAACCTCATTACGTTATTAATGGGCGCACAAGGGCGAGGCTTACAAGTTCAAAACCATGATGGCCAATGGATAGATGCTATCGCTAACCCAGATGAAATTATGATTAATGTTGGTGATATGTTATCGCGACACACCAACAATAAATTAAAATCAACCATCCACAGAGTGGTCAACCCTCCTCGTGAAATGTGGGGTACCTCACGCTATTCTATTCCTTTTTTCATGCACCCAATTAGTGCAATGAAATTAAACGTTTTAGACAACTGTATTGATGCTGAAAATCCAAAACAATTTGAAGATATCACTGCTGGCGAATATTTGGATCAACGCATTAGAGAATTAGGATTAGCTAAAAACTAATGGATTTAAAGGATCAACTTAAGAATTTGTTTCCAGAGCATACTGAAAGTCCATCAGAGAGCCCTGAACCCAAAAAGACTACTCTTTGGATGCAAGATGCGCCCATAATATGTAAATACGAGAAACGTAAAGGAAAACCCATTACAATCATCGAAGGCTATACTGGAGCGGATGACGATTTTAAAGCTTTAGCTAAAGACCTAAAAAAAAGGTTTAGTGTTGGCGGAAGTTTCAAAAATGACACCATTATCATTCAAGGGGATTTTAGAGATAAAATTATGGCCTTTTTAAAAGAATTAGGCTTCAATGTTAAACGCGTTGGAGGATAAAAATTGTATGCAATGGCTATAAAAAACTCCGAACTTATACTCAATTCTGATGGAAGTATTTATCACCTTCACTTGAAACCTTCAGACATTGCAGACACCCTTATTTTTGTAGGCGATCAAGAACGTGTTGGCGAGGTTACTAAGTATTTTGACCGCATAGATTTTGAAATGCAAAGTCGTGAGTTTAAAACACAGACTGGATACTATAAAGGAAAACGGCTTTCTGTAATTTCAACGGGGATTGGTCCTGATAATATTGATATTGTACTCAATGAATTGGATGCTTTAGTAAATATTGATTTTAACACTCGAGAAATCAAGGCCACTAAAACAAGTTTATCCATTGTTCGAATAGGAACATCAGGGGCATTACAACCTGATATCGACGTTGATAGTTTTGTTATTAGCTCTTATGGAATGGATATAAATGGAATGCTTCAATCTTATAAAATTGATGCGATCAAACATGCAGATATCGAAGCGGCATTTGTAAAACACACCCAATGGAGCCCACAAAAACCATATCCCGTTATTATAGAAAATTCAAAACAATTAGAAGCAAAATTAAAAAGTGACCAAACTCTCAACGGACTTACCGCAACCTGTGGTGGGTTTTACGGCCCTCAAGGTCGGGTCTTACGTTTAGAATTACAAGACGACAGTCTGAATCATAAAATGGATAGTTTTGATTACAAGGGCTTAAGAGTTACCAATTTTGAAATGGAAACGTCTGCAATTTACGGGTTGTCCAAATTACTGGGCCATAAAGCCTGTTCCATGAATGCTATTTTGGCCAATAGAGCTTTGGGAACTTTTAGCAAAACACCACTAGCGACTATCGATAAGTTGATTGTATATACGCTAAATAAACTTGTTTCTTAGATGAAAGATGTACGTATTGGCGGCGTTCCAGAACACTTCAACTATGCTTGGTATATGGCATTAAAACAAGGGCATTTTAAGTCCCATGATATTAGTGTACGCTGGAAGGATTATTTTGGTGGTACAGGCCAAATGGCCACTGCACTTCGCAACAACGAGATTGATATCGCTGTAATTTTAACTGAAGGCATCATTAAAGATATTACGGAAGGAAGTCCGTGTAAGATTGTACAAGTTTTTGTGGAAACACCCTTAATTTGGGGCATCCATGTGGCGGAAAAATCAGCTTTTACACACCTGAGCGAACTCAAAGGCCAACGGGCCGCCATAAGTCGCTACGGCTCTGGTTCTCATTTGATGGCGTACGTAAATGCACAAAAATTAGACTGGGATACCGCTACCGATTTACAATTTGAAGTGGTCAAGGATCTAGATGGTGCGGTAGAAGCACTAACACATCAAAAAGCGGATTATTTTATGTGGGAGAAATTTACAACAAAGCCTTTAGTCGATCAGCGAACTTTTCGACGTTTAGGAGATTGCCCAACGCCGTGGCCTTGCTTTGTTCTTGCGGTGCGCGATGAATTTATTTCCAATGAAAAAGAAACGCTTCAAACGATTCTAAAAGTCATCAATTCGTTTACTGCTAGATTTAAACATATTCCTGAAATTGAGAATATTATTTCTGAGCGCTATCACCAAAAAAATGAAGATGTGAAAAATTGGTTAGCGTTAACAGAATGGTCTCAACAAAACATCCAAGCATCAACAGTGGAAGCCGTTCAAGAGCAGTTGCTAAAATTAGATATTATATCGAAAAAACTCCCTTTTGAGCAGTTGGTGGTGTCTTTAGAAGATTAGCCCCATTTAATTGGTAACTTGCCCAATGATTTTAGCACTCCATTTGTTTTACTAAAATGTTTATTTCCAAACCAAAACCCGCGATTGGCACTCATAGGAGATGGATGTCCACTTTCTAAAACGGTATGTTTTCTGGTATCAATGAGTTTAATTTTATGTTTAGCAAAACTTCCCCACAATAAAAAAATCACATTCGATTTTTTGGAAGATAAGGTTTTAATAACCGTATTTGTAAATGTTTCCCAGCCTTGTTTTTGATGGCTTCCAGCTTCCTTGGCACGCACACTCAAAGTTGCATTTAGAAGTAAAACCCCTTGTTTTGCCCAGGAACTTAAATCACCACTAGTTGGATATGGAAGGTTCATATCAGTTTCTAATTCCTTAAAAATATTCCGTAATGATGGCGGATGTGCTATACCGTCATTGACAGAAAAACACAACCCATTGGCCTGTCCAGCACCATGATAGGGATCTTGACCTATAATGACCACTTTTACAGCTTCAAAGGGACAAGCATCAAATGCATTAAAAAGTTGATTGGCCGGCGGATAACATGTGTGAGACGCATACTCTGCACTAACAAAATTATCCAATTTTTGGAAATACGATTTATTAAATTCAGATTCTAAATGGGAACGCCAGGTTCCTGTGAGCTGTAACATATAATACGAGCTTATGATATAAGGCTTAGACTACAAACTTAAGCTATATATTTTAAACATTAATACCTTACATTTGTAGTGACTTATGCTTGCACACAATGATTAAGATTTCCAAGAAGACTTTACAAGATTTAGAATTTGAATCCGTAATTCAACAAGTGGCTTTTCACAATGTTACAACTTTAGGAAAAGCGGAGATTCTAGCAACTTTACCATTTTCAAATAGAGAAGAGGTCATTGAAGCACTTCAACTCACCAATGAATTTGTATCGTCTTTTGACAATGAAAACCGCATTCCTAATCATGGATTTGATGCCATCAGGGCAGAACTGAAATTAATTCGGATTGAAAATAATTATCTAGAAATTGACGGCTTTCGGCGAATAGCTAGCATTTGTGTGACCACTAATATTCTATTGAAATTTTTCAAGAAATTTCATGAATATTACCCCCTTTTACACAAAACTTCTTTACAACTTGAAGCCAACACAGAAATTCCAGAAGCGATTAATAGCGTAGTGGATAAGTTTGGCGAAATTCGTAATGATGCCTCGGACACCTTATATGGTTTACGCAAATCGATTCAAGCGGTTCGCACAAAAATAAACACCAGTTTCAACTCAGCGTTGAGCATGTATAACAGTGCAGATTATTTGGATGATATTCGGGAAACGGTGATGGAAAACCGCCGGGTGCTGGCCGTGAAAGCCATGTACCGCCGCAAGGTCAAAGGCAGTATTTTGGGCGCCAGTAAAACAGGTAGTATTGTTTATATTGAGCCCGACACGACACAACAACACCAACGCGATCTCAATAATTTAGAGTTTGAAGAAACAGAGGAAATTAAGCGCATTTTACTAGAACTTACAAGTTTCATAAGTGGTTACAGTCCGTTGCTAGAATCCTATCAGCAGTTTTTGACCAAAATAGACGTCATCTATGCCAAAGCAAAGTATGCCAAAACCATTGAGGCCGTCCTTCCAGAAGTGACCAAACACCAAGAAATAGATCTTGTCAACGCTTACCATCCTTTGCTGATGGTGGCCAATAAAAGTGAAGGCATTACAACCTTTCCACAAACGATCACCATGTCCACTAACAGTCGAATTATCGTGATTTCAGGACCAAATGCTGGTGGAAAAAGCATCACCCTAAAAACAGTAGGCTTGTTGCAACTCATGGTGCAATCGGGGATGCTGATTCCTGTTCATGAACGCTCAAAACTCTGTTTATTTGATACGATTTTGAGTGATATTGGGGATAATCAATCTATCGAAAATCATTTAAGCACCTACAGTTACCGCTTAAAACAAATGAACTATTTTTTAAAGAAGTGTAACAAACACACTCTGTTTTTAATTGATGAATTTGGAACTGGAAGTGATCCTGAATTGGGTGGCGCCTTGGCCGAAACATTTTTGGAAGTCTTTTATGAGCGAGAAGCCTTTGGAATTATTACAACCCATTATAGCAATTTAAAGCTTTTGGCTAACGAACTGCCTCATATACAAAATGCGAATATGTTGTTTGATGAAAAAACCTTACTGCCTTTATATAAGTTAGTCATTGGACAAGCGGGTAGTTCTTTTACTTTTGAGGTGGCGCAGAAAAATGGCATTCCTTACAGTCTGATCAACCGGTCGAAAAAGAAGATTGAACGCGGCAAAATTCGATTTGATAAGACGATTGCGAAACTGCAAAAAGAGCGCTCTAAATTGGAAAAAACAGAACGTGCACTCAAACAAAATGAGATTAAGAAAAGCTTAGAAACCGACAAATTAGAAACAACTAATGCGAAGGCCAAGAAAAAACTCCAAAGCTATCAAGAGCTTTTTGACAGTAACCAGCGTTTGGTGTATCTCGGTCAAAAAATTAGTGATTTAGGGGAACGTTTTTTCGAAAACAAACGAAAACGCGAATTGATGAATGAATTGTTTAAGTTGGTACAGATTGAAAATTCGAAACGTCAAAAAATAAGCCTCAAACAAAAAAAGGCACAAAAAGCCAAAGAAGAAGCCCTTAAAAAAGAGGTTGATAAAAAAGTGGCTGTCATTCGCAAAGAAAAAAAGAAACAAAAGGAAAAAGCAGCATTGGTTCCACCAAAACCAAAACGTGTTCTTGTGGTTGGGGATTCGGTGCGTTTGGAAGATGGTCGCGCTGTAGGAACTTTGGATAAACTCGAAAAAAACAAAGCGGTGGTGAATTATGGACTGTTTACAACGACGGTTAATATTGACCGCTTGGAATATGTGAATTCTAAAAAATAATGCAAACTAGTGTCTTTTTTGATGGCGTGTGTACCCTCTGCAATCGCGGGGTGAACTTCCTCATAAAACACGACAAAAAAGGGGTTTTAAAATTTGCATCTCTACAAAGTGAATACACCCAAAACGTTATTCCAAAGGCGCTACTAGACCGTGATAATTTAGATACGATTATAGTATATACAGACGGTAAATTTTACGAGAGAAGTAAGGCTGTTCTAAAACTGTGCAAGGTTTTGGGTGGTGGGTTTTATGTGGTTCTCATTGGATACCTCATCCCCCGTTTTATTCGGGATGGCTTGTATCGGTTTATTGCCAACAACCGTTACCGCTGGTTTGGAACACAATCTCAATGCAGGGTTCCAACCCCAGATTTGAAAGAGCGATTTTTGGAGTAATGAACTGATCAGTATTTTTTTACACTACCCCACTCGATCGTAATTAAATTATTTTTACTACATTTATGCAGATTTAGATCCCAAATCTGATTCTTCATTTTTAACCAATTCAATTTTTTAGTAAGCTATAAGGATGTTGCCGTTGCACATTGCTGTGAGCCTATGCGTTGTTTTTAAAACGAATTTGAACGTATCGCAAGCCTCGCAATGCATACTAAACTTAGGTTTTGTAATATAAAATGAGTGAAATGAAAAACTATTTAAATCCGATTTATAAAACCAAAAGTTCAACAATACATGCCAATTAGGGATGTATTGTTGAACAAAGCATAAAATATAAAAGAAATAAACACACCTAAAGGTGTATATATACACTAGTTAGGCACAAGCAAATCGAAACTAAATGAGTAAATTATCAAATTTTTTCTTTTACTTGAAAGTGAATTCAGAAATTATAGCAATTTTCATATCGATAATTAGCCTAATCTTGTCACTCTCAAATCAAAGGAAACAAAATAGAAGATGGGAAAAATTCAATGAAGGAAAACCTGAAATAACAGAAATTAAATTTAGACCTGAAAAGGAGTGGAATTTAGACAAAGTCCATTCAATAGACTGGGGTTATAAACCTGATTTATATATAAAAGTTGGCAGTCCAAATACAGTTTTTGCACCTTACGTTTTGAAAATTAGAAATGAACAAAATGAGATAATCCCAAACATTAATGATATTTTTACATACGATGATGCAAAAAATGAACTTGAAAAAATAAAGTACGATGGAAATGCCAAAATCTGTAAGAGATATAAAACTATATTTACAATTCAAAATGCAGGCAAAACAGAAATAACTGGATTATCAATAAACATAGATTGTAAATTAGAAAAAGGATGGCAGAAAGTATTTTCATCAAATACAGAAATTAATTTAAACGCATCACAGAAAACAAATATTAGTTTTGACTTATATATTAAACCTAACTATCTGCCAGAGGAGTTAAAATTTAAAATATCATTCAATTATAAAGATTTTAATGGTAAAAGCTTAAACAGAAAAATAGGTGCTAAATGGACAAGTAAAGACAATTATTGGTCATATACTAAAATATGAAGCCCCCGCTACCGCACGAATCCTTTCGTGTGGTGATACAAAAGTAAAACTCCCGTTCCGCAAAGTCTCTTAGATCACCTCCTCCAAATGGTCATCCCACTCTTTAGATTTTGGTTTATGAAGCTTGCCTTCCAACTTGGCAACAATCATGGAAACGGTAGCATCGCCAGTGACATTCACCATGGTACGACACATATCTAAAGGACGGTCAACCGCAAAGATAAGCGCCAATCCAATGGCCAATTTATCTGCAGGAAAGCCAACCGACTCCAATACAATCACCAACATCACCATACCGGCTCCTGGCACTGCGGCACTCCCAATAGAGGCTAAAAGAGCGGTCAGAACAATTGTCAATTGGTCTGCAAACGTTAAATCAAAGTCTAGGGCTTGCGCGATAAACACGGCGGCTACAGCTTGGTATAAACTTGTCCCATCCATATTGATGGTCGCGCCAACAGGTAAGACAAAACTAGACACTTCTTTGTCCACACCGAGATGCTCTTCCACACGTTCCATAGTCACAGGAAGCGTGGCTGCACTACTACTCGTCGAAAAGGCTAATAACTGTGCTGGACTAATTTGTTTCAAAAACCATAAGGGATTCTTTTTGGTGATTACAGAGACCAAAACAAGGTAAAAACAAATCATTAATGCTAGGCCACCTACTACAACGCCTGAATAAAACAGAAGCGCGTATAATAGCTCTGGATCTCCAGAAGAGACCACCACATTGGCCAACAATGCAAATACAGCATAAGGTGCTGAGAGCATAATTAAATCGACCATTTTAAGTACTACATCGTTCAGAGAATCAAAGAAATCTTTGAGAGGTTTGGCGCTTTTTTCGCCTATTAGAAGGAGTGAAATTCCAAGAAACATGGCGAGGAAAATCACTTGCAGCATAAGTTTATTATTGCTCAATGCAGAGAAAGCATTGTCGGGCACCATATCCACAAGAAAATCTAAAGGACGGCTGGCTTGTTGGCGGCCTGCCTCTGCAATTTTTCCTTGCACAATACTATTATCTGCGTAAGTTTCGGTCAGTTTTGAAATGGTTTCAGGAGACACCCCATCACCAGGATTTAAGGAATTCACTAAAATCAGTCCAATACTAATCGCAATGACGGTAGTGCAAACATAAATTATAATAGTTTTGAGTCCTATAGACGCAAATTTGGAAATGTCTTTTAAATCTGAAATTCCTTTAATCAGCGAGGCTAAAATAAGTGGTACTGCAATTAGCTTTAATAATTTCACAAAAATAGTTCCCAGTGGTTTAATCCAACTGGCTACAAAATCAGCACCGCCAACTTCGAGCATAATAAAACCAAAGGTCACACCAGCGAGCATGCCTATTAATATTTTCCAATGAAGCGCAAGTGATTTCATATATATGTATTTAAGTTCTAAGCTTTACTTAGCCGATTTAACAGCATGAAGTCGGCAATGACCAAGGCAGCCATAGCTTCAACAATCGGCACTGCACGCGGTACTACACAAGGATCGTGCCGTCCTTTTCCATGCATTTCAACTACATTTCCATCTTTGTCGATGGTATCTTGAGCTTGCATAATTGTAGCAACCGGTTTAAACGCCACATCAAAATAGATATCCATTCCGTTACTAATACCACCTTGAATACCGCCAGATAAATTCGTTTTGGTAGAGCCATCAGCGTTAAACGCATCATTATGTTGACTCCCTTTGAGTTGCGTGCCTTCAAATCCACTGCCATACTGAAAACCTTTCACAGCATTAATGGAAAGCATTGCTTTGCCTAACTGTGCGTGTAAACGATCAAAGACAGGTTCACCTAAGCCTACTGGTACATTTTTTATGACGCAAGAAACGACACCTCCAATGGTATCACCTTCTTTTCGAATGGCTTTTATTTTTGAAATCATTTGGGCTGCCACTTCTGAATCTGGGCAACGTACATCATTTGTTTCTGCATTGGCTAAATCTAGATCTTTGTAGGATTTGTTAAGTGCGATCTCACCTACTGATGATGTATAGGCGTTTATTTCTATGGTTTGTAAAAATTGTTTTGCAATAGCACCTGCCACAACACGACAGGCTGTTTCACGTGCCGAACTTCGTCCACCACCTCTATAGTCGCGTTGGCCATATTTTTCGGTATACGTGTAATCCGCATGACTTGGACGATAAACGTCTTTTATATGCGAATAATCATTCGATTTTTGATTGGCATTTTCAATGACAAATCCAATTGGTGTACCGGTAGTGATGCCTTCAAAAAATCCAGATAAAAACTTAACTGTATCAGGTTCTTTACGCTGAGTTACGATTTTGGATTGTCCAGGTTTACGTCGGTCCATTTCGTGCTGAATAGCGTCAAAATCTAATGAAATTCCTGCAGGACATCCATCAATTACACCGCCAATAGCAGTACCATGAGATTCCCCAAATGTTGTCAGTTTAAAAATCGATCCAAATGCATTACCCGCCATATACTAGTCCTTAAGTCTTTAGAATGTAAAAGTAATTGTATTATTATAAAAACAAAAATTACAACGCCACTAAGTGATGATTCTTTTTACAAATTAAATTGAAATGCAGTTTTTGAGCGCTTCTTCATAAATAGCTTCATAAAAAGGAACAATTTTGTGAATATCAAATTTTGTTGCTGTGACTTGTGCGCCGTGTTTAAATGTATTTAAAGTTGAATCGGCTTTAAGGATCTTAAGAGCGTTTTGAGCCATTTCATCTATGGCGCCTACGGGGCTTAAATAGCCTGAAACTCCTTCAATATTTACTTCTGGGATTCCTCCCGAATTACTTGAAATCACAGGTACACCAGAAGCCATAGCTTCTAATGCTGCTAATCCAAAACTCTCCGTTTCAGAGGGTAATAAAAATAAATCACTAAAACATAATATTTTATCAACTTCACTACTGTTCCCCAAAAACACCACTTTATCTTCAATATTGTAAGTTTTACATAAGTGCTCGGCTTGTTTGCGTTCTGGTCCCTCGCCTACCATCATTAATTTTGCGGGCAATTCATTTTGAATTTTATAGAAAATCTCAATCACATCTGCAATACGTTTTACAGGTCTAAAATTACTCACATGCGTTATAACACGTTCTTCTGGACGGGCTAAAAGATCGCGATCACAATCTGTATACGTTGTTTTATATTTTTCAAGATCTATAAAATTAGGAACAACTTTAATTTCTTTTTGTGTATTAAATAAACGTTGCGTAACTTTTTTTAGGTTTTGAGAAACAGACGTCACAGCATCTGATTTATTAATACTAAATGTCACAGCGGTCTTATAGAACGGGTGACTGCCTACTAAGGTCACGTCAGTTCCATGTAAAGTGGTTACGATGGGGACGTTTATGCCCTCTTCATGAAGCATTTTTTTGGCCATATAGGCTGCGTAGGCATGCGGAATGGCATAATGCACATGCAAGACATCGATGTTGTGGATTTTGACCATATCGACCAATTTACTAGACAATGCAAGTTCATAAGGTTGGTAATGAAACAAGGGATAATCAGGAACATTAACCTCATGAAAATGCACATTGGAACTTAACAATTCTAAACGTACCGGTTGACTGTAAGTAATGAAATGAATTTCATGTCCTTTACGGGACAATTCTAAACCGAGTTCGGTGGCCAGAACGCCACTACCACCAAATGTTGGATAACACACAATCCCTATATTCATATTATTCTATAATTGATTCGTAGATTAAACGTTGTATTTCTGTTCTAATATTTTCTTTTAAAAGCCGGTTTGAGTCAGAACTTGGATACGTTCTATTAGCCAAAAATACATAAACTATTTCTTCTTCAGGGTCTGCCCATGCATATGTTCCTGTAAATCCTGAATGTCCAAAACTGGTCATCGACAAACAGCCACATGTAGGCCCTTCATCTTCGAGTTGAGGTTTATCAAACCCAACCCCTCTTCGGTTGTCTTGCGTACAATAATGACACGTATTAAATTTATTAAAAGTCTCAGAAGAAAAATAACGATCTCCACCGTATTCGCCCTGCTGTAAATACATCTGCATCAGTTTTGCTACATCGTTGGCATTACTAAATAAGCCAGCATGACCACCAACCCCATCTTGCATTGCAGCACCCATGTCATGGACATAGCCATGCACAATATCATAACGAAAATAATCATCTAGTTCTGTAGGAATAATGTGATTTTTTTTAACGTTTTTTAAAGGTCTATACATTGAGAAATTAGCGCCAATAGAATTATAAAAGCGTTGCTGTACTAATTTATCTAAAGGTAGTTTGTAATGGTTCTCTATAATTAATTTCAAGATATAATATGGCATATCACTGTATCGATATTTTTTTTCCTCAAGTAATTCTGAATCTAGAATTTGTATTTGAATACTGTCTCTAAAATCTTTACGTAGATATAACTGATCATTGATCTGAATGGGGAATTTTTTGGAATATTTTTTTCTATAAAACTTCGGATTTCGCTTTTGAGTAACCGAATCTAATGTAGATTCATAAAATGGTATCCATGGCTTTAGTTGAGCAAAATGCGAAAGCATTTCTTGAATTGTAATGGCGTCTTTATTGGAGTTTTTATAAGAAGGTAACAAGTCTCCGAGCGTGGATTCTAAGCGTATTACTCCTGAATCTACCAGCTCCATAAGTAAAGGTAGGGTGGCTAGTATTTTGGTAAGTGAGGCCACGTCATACAGGTCTTTATGAGTAACCTTTAAGGTTTTTTTGTACGTATGATGTCCAAAAGTTTTGTCATAAATCACCTTACCTTTTCTAGCAACTAACAGCTGAACACCAGGGGTCATTTTTTCGGAAATGGCATACTCAACAATAGAATCTATCTTCTGTAAACGCACTGCATCGATTCCAACTGCTTCTGGCAACCCATAGGTTAATCGGTTTAAAGCGGGTGTTGAAATGCCGTGACCCGCACTAAAATCTGGACCACAACTTACGGGCAGATGGCCTTTGGCGGGTAAGGCTCCAAATATTATTTGTGCCGCTTTTTGTTGCGCTATTGGGCTATTTTGATACGCCATAAGAATGCTTTCAAAATTTTCAACAGTCATAAAATCATTTAAAGCATAAGGCTTTGCAAAAACTGTTAAAATCACAGTATTGGTACGCGCAATTTCATAAAGCCATACCAATTCTTTATCTGTAAATTGATGCGATTTCCAAGGACTAGCATTGGACGTATGTAAACCAACAATCACTGTGTTATACTGACGCAAAGCAGCTATTAATTCGTCTAAATTCTTTGCAGTAACGGTATCTACATTTGTGTATTTATTTAGCATGTCAACAAAAGGGGCGGATTTATCATTCCCCATACCAACATAGGCAACCTTGTGGAGTTCTAAATTTTTTAGTGGTAAAATTTGTTTTTGATTTTGAACCAAAGTGATGGCATTTTCCATCAATTTTCCATAAAATAAATCGTCTTTTTGGCGGTTCAAATCTGCAACTAAATTAGTGGTGTCAATAGGTTCAAACTGCTGTAATCCGACTTTGTATTTTGCTTTTAATATTTTCTTTACCGAATGTGCTAGGCGTTGCTCGGAAATAACTCCAGTCTCTACCGCTTTATGCAAGGTTTCAATCCCTTGACTAACATCATTGGACATGAGCATCACATCATTTCCTGCTAAGAAAGCTTGTAAATCAATCTCTCCGGGGTTACTAAAATTAGAAGCACCTTTCATACTTAGAGCATCTGTGAAAATCAAGCCTTTAAACCCTAATTTTTCTTTTAATAGTTCTGTAACAATTGGATAGGATAAAGACGATGGATAATTGGGTCTAGACTCCAAATTGGGCACATTTAAGTGGGCAACCATAACCGAAGACAATCCTTTTGATAAGAGTTTTTTGTAGGGATATAATTCTAAGGAATCTATGCGTTTAGCCGAGAAATTAATTGTTGGTAGGGTTTTATGCGAATCGGTACTGGTGTCGCCATGACCAGGAAAATGTTTGGCATTTGCCAATACGCCAGCGCTTTGCATCCCTTCCATAAACGCTATTGACCTTTTGGTTACTGCTTCTTTTTCTTCACCAAAAGAACGGTTTCCGATAATCGGATTTTTGGGGTTGGTATTAATATCCACTACAGGAGCAAAATTAAAATGCACGCCAATTCGTTTGCAATGCTCCCCTATTTGTACGCCTGTTTGACGTATCAGATCTAAATTCTTTACAGCGCCCAAAGTCATGTTCCATGGAAAAGCATAGGTAGAGTCCAAACGCATGCTTAGTCCCCACTCAGCATCCATACCGACCAGTAGCGGGATTTTTGAAGCCCCTTGCAATTCATTGTTTAGGTGAGCTTGACGAACAGGCCCACCTTTGGAGAAAATAACACCACCAATGTGATGTGTTTTAATTTGATTTAGAACCGATGCTTTGGTTTTTTGATCTTGACTAGAAAACACCTGAACCATGTATAACTGCCCAATTTTTTCTTTTAAATTAAGTGAATTATAGATACTGTCAACCCATATTTTTTGCTGTTCTAAATCTGTGACATCTAAAGGAGAAATAGAATCTTGAGCACTTAGTGAGAGTGAAAAAATAAAACAAAGAAGTATAAAAAAATGGCGCATAACGGTTTTAATAAGGCGACTTATAAATTCATTACCAAATTACTATTTTTAATAGAAATTCTGAACGTTTTTAAGAGCAATTTAATAGTTGTATTAATTTTACTTCAATCAAAATTTATAAGTTGATAATTATGAACGAATTAGCAATGAAAGGATTTTGATTATCCTATCCCTTTTACTACTTTTAACGTGGAACCCAAATTTAATTCTTTACGAACGGTTTGTATTAGAGACTAATTATAATTACTTATTGCAATATTGACAACATCAATGGCATGAGGAACTCAGTCCCCAAATTTTGTACTATCTTTAAGCTGTATTTTAATAGTAAACGCAAAAACCCAAAAAGCTATGACACTATCTGAAGTAAAATTAGTATTAAAACAATTAGACACTATTGGATTCCAACTCCCTAATGGCCAATTAGTCCCCAAACATTTTCATGTCACTGAAGTAGGAACAATCACAAAGGCGTTTATCGAATGTGGGGGCACCGTTCGAAAAGAGGAAGTCGTTAACTTTCAACTTTGGAATGCAAATGACTATGACCACAGACTTCACCCCGAAAAACTATTACACATTATTGAGCTTTCTGAACAAATTCTAACTATTAAAGATTTAGAAATTGAAGTCGAATACCAAGGAGAAGTAGAAAATTCACCAACAATCGGTAAATTTGGACTTGATTTTGATGGTAAAAACTTTATACTAACTTCAAAAGAAACCAATTGTCTAGCACAAGACCAATGCGGAATTCCTGACAACAAGCAAAAAGTAAAGCTTTCAGATTTAAACGCAGAATCGTGTTGCGCTCCAAATAGCAACTGCTGTTAGAATTTAGAGTTGTGGTGTTCTCGAAAATTGACAAACACAATTTTAGTGCTGTTGCCGAAATTTATAAGACAGGCATTGATACTGGAAATGCCACCTTTGAAACCAAAATTCCATCTTTTGAGGAATGGGATAAAAAACACTTGCCTTTTGGACGAATTGTTTTAGAAAAAGATGAAACCGTAATTGGTTGGGCGGCTTTATCAAAAGTATCTGACCGTTGTGTCTATGAGGGAGTTGCCGAAGTTAGTATTTACACCGCTCTTCAAGGTAAAGGACTAGGAACATTACTTTTAAAACAACTTATTAAAATTAGTGAATCCAAAGGAATTTGGACATTGCAATGTGGAATTATGCGTGAAAACATAGCAAGTATTAAGTTACATAAAAAATGCGGCTTTAGAATTATAGGATATCGCGAAAAAATTGGCAAACGCGATGGAGTATGGCGTGACAATATCATAATGGAACGAAGAAGTGAAATTGTTGGTGTTTAAACGCAATAAAACTCGTATATCATCTTATTTTTAGGCTTTAGAAATAAGTTTTAACTACTTCTATTTTAATTTGTTTTCTTACAAAAAGAATGCCTTTGAGGGTACTATTTTCTGTTTTATTTTTTTTTATTACATTTATGGAGAATTAAGACCCCAAATCTGATTCTTCGTTTTACATAATTTTGAGTGAATTTTTAATGTTAGAAAATAAAATGTTTTACTCTGGTGTTTCCTTAATTTAAACATCTGCTAGTAGAGTCACATTTAGGGACAGTACTATTTTTGTCAAAAGGTTTAAGCTTAAAACGCCTAAATAACTACTACGGAATTTTCAAACTTTGATAGTGGGTTTTATTAACTTTGGAATGTTATTTGTAAACATCACTAAAAGTAAACGACAAATTAAATACGTACGTTAAACATAATATTCAGCAGTGAACATAAACTATAAAATAGCTTTTAACCGTTAAAAATTAAACCTATAAATACATGAAAAATCATCTTACAGCTGCCTTCTTTATTGCAAGCTCAATTCTTGGATTCTCTCAAACAAAAAATTTTATTGATCAACCCTATTTAGAAACAACTGCTAAGGTTGATTCTTTGGTACAACCTGATCGAATTTATTTATCTATTCTAATTCAAGAAAAAGAGGATCGAAACAAAACATCTGTAGAAACTCAGGAGCAACTGCTTGCAGAAGTTTTAGAAAATTTAGATATCGATCTTAAAAAACAATTAAAAATTGAAGACCTCGCTAGTAATTACAAAAAGTACTTTTTACGTAAAAAAAGTGTACTCAAGTCAAAAGCGTATGAATTGGTCGTCTATGACGGTCTCACAGCAAGCAAAGTATTAATCCATTTAGAAGCACAGGGCATTGCTAATGTGAATTTAACAAAAACAAAATACTCGAAAACAGAAGCCTTAAAAATGACTTTACGATCTAAAGCAATACGCAAAGCTAAAGCACAGGCGACAGCACTCGTTAATCCCTTAGGACAACAGCTTGGTAAGGCTATTTATATTTCAGACAAGTATTATAACAATTCATATAGACCAAGAAATTTACAAATGAAGATGGCATATGATAACTCCCAAAAACTGGAATCTCCGATTGATATTGAATTTAATTCTCTTAAAATTGAAAGTGAAGTATTGGTTCGTTTCTCAATAAACTAATTGAATTATGGCCCCAAAAAACATAATTTTTATTCAGTACTACAAAACACCAATAGGTGAGTTAATTGCTGGAAGCATTGATAATCAAATATGTATATTAGATTTTAGATACAGAAAGATGCGTGAAGCTATAGACCAACGCATTCAATCAGGCCTAAATGCAATATATTTTGAAAAAGAGACCCCTATTTTACGAACACTGCGATTAGAATTAAAGGCCTACTTAAAAGGCGATCGAAAACAGTTTTCATGCGCTATTAAAATGGTAGGAAGTTCATTTCAATTAAAGGTATGGAACGCCTTACAGGCTATTCCATATGGTACTACAATCTCTTATTTGGAGTTAGCACAACACCTAGGCAATAAAAATGCTGTCCGCGCAGTGGCTAGTGCAAATGGAGCTAATGCAATTGCACTTATTGTTCCATGTCACCGCGTCATTGGTGCTACAAATAAATTAGTAGGCTATGCTGGCGGACTTTCAACTAAAAAGAAATTATTAAAGTTAGAATTGGCTTTTTCTCGAAACCCAGAAGAACTTCCTTTGTGGGATACTGAATAAATTGACTTTAAACAAACCGGCTATGCCAGCTTTCTGAAGCTGGTACTTCCCAAAACTCAAGGTATTCTGCCTTAGAGTTTACAAGATTATTAAATACAATCGTGTTTTTGGAAACGGCTTTGTCTTTCGCCATTTTTTTAAAATCAATTAGAGATTTATAAGCCACATAATCGCCTTGTTTGTATGAAACATTCATCTTATCCATCAGGTCAACTTTATATATAGATTCTAAGTCTTGAATAAACTTTACTGAAGCATCAATAGAGCAACCCGTTGCAGCATTAATTTGTTGATCCAAAGCAATAACGATAAAGCGTTTATATTTAATTTCAAAGCCGGCTTGTAAATCGGATCCATGCGCCGTCCAATTTTTTAAAAATAGGGTTAAGCTTTGCGTTATTTCCTCTACCTCTGCATCCGTAAACGACCGGTTACATTGATATATCCAGATACGAGCAGTTCCTGGCAGGCTATTAAAATTTACAAGCATATGAGTTGGGCTTTATTATTCTATAAATCTTTTGCATTTGCGATCAGTTCTGCAACATCCATAACTTCTATCTGACCTTCAGCTTTGTTCTTTACACCATCGGTCATCATTGTATTACAAAATGGGCAACCAGCAGCAATAATATCGGGCTTGATTTCCATAGCCTGTTCGGTACGTTCGATGTTAATTTCTTTATTTCCCTGTTCAGCGTCTTTAAACATTTGAGCACCTCCTGCCCCACAACATAGGCCTTTTTTTCGACAATTTTTCATTTCAACCAACTCGGCGTCTAACTTTTTAATCAAATCTCGAGGGGCTTCATATACGTCATTTGCACGTCCTAAATAACAAGGGTCATGAAACGTAATACGTTTACCTTTAAACTGCCCGCCTTCAATACTTAAACGGCCTTCATCTAATAAACTTTTAAGAAACTGGGTATGGTGCATCACTTGAAAATCGCCTCCCAAAGAAGGGTATTCATTTTTGAGTGTATTGAAACAATGCGGACAAGCAGTTACAATTTTTTTTACCTCATAAGCATTTAAGACTTCAATATTGGTAACGGCTTGCATTTGAAATAGAAATTCGTTCCCCGCTCGTTTTGCAGGATCGCCGGTACAGCTTTCTTCAGTCCCTAATACTGCAAATTCGACCTTGGCTTGGTGAAGTAATTTCACAAAAGCTTTGGTTATTTTTTTGGCACGATCATCAAAACTACCAGCACAACCTACCCAAAATAAAACTTCGGGTTGCTTGCCTAAGGCCGTATATTCGGCCATTGTGGGAACTTTTAATACTTCACTCATAATTTAAATATTAATCATGCTGACCGTCGTCAAAAACTTCAATTGTAACTTCTTTTTCTACTAAATCAGTAAATTTACCATTATAGCGGGTAGCTTTTACCAAATGATTATCGATCCAGTGGTAGTTTCCACCTCTTGGTTTTCCCATCAAAAGGCTGTGATAATTGAAGCCATGTTGCTTCAACCAATTTTGAGTCACTTCTCTGTGCTCCTCAGTTCTTGAAGTAAAAAAGCAAATCATGTGCCCCTCTTCATACCAACTATTACACGTTTTCAAAGCGTCTAAAAAAGGCAGGCAAGTGGCCATTCGTTCTGGTTCTTCATTGGGAATATCATCAGTGATAGTACCGTCAATATCAATCAAATAATTTTTAACACCGCCTGGAAGTACTGGGCTTATTAATTCTCCAGCTTCTACTTTTTCATGTAATAACTTATCGGCTTCTTCTCTTTTCATAATAATTGTTTAGTATATAATTTATTCGTTTTTCCAGTTTAATCGGTCCATTTGATTATAGGGCCAAGGGGCACCATTATTTTCGATGTTAGACATCATATTATTTAATTCCATTGGAGCAGCACTTTGTTCCATAACTAAATAGCGCCGCATTTCAAGGATGATTGATAAGGGGTCGATACTGATTGGACAAGCCTCTACACAAGCATTGCAACTTGTACAGGCCCAAAGCTCTTCATTAGTGATATAATCGCCTAAGAGTTGTTTACCATCGGCTATAAATTCGCCTTTATTAGCATCAATATTAGCACCTACTTCAACCAAGCGATCACGTGTATCCATCATGATTTTTCTTGGCGATAATTTTTTACCGGTTTGATTGGCTGGACACTCGCTTGTACAGCGCCCACATTCGGTACACGTATAAGCGTTTAGAAGTTGTACCCAGTTTAAATCTTGCACGTCACTTGCTCCAAATTTGTCAGGTGTTGAACCGTCGTCATCAGAGGCCGCAAACGGATCTATTGTGGGATCCATCATAAGTTTGACCTCATTGGTAACGGCTTCCAAATTATTAAATTCACCTTTGGGTTTAACACTTCCATAATAAGTGTTTGGAAATGCGAGAAGGATGTGTAAGTGTTTTGAGTAGTACAAGTAATTTAGGAAAATTAAGATCCCAACAATATGCATCCACCATGCAGCACGTTCAATGAAATGCAAATTATAACCTTCAAATAGTGGGGCGAAAAATTGACTTATAATATTTCCAGAATTTAGAGATTGAAATTCTACATCTGTGGCATTCATAATTATAAAAAGTCCCATCAATACAATTTCAAAATAGAGAATTAAATTCCCATCTTGCTTTGGCCAGCCTTTCATTTCAGCACTCATAAAGCGGCGAATTTTAACGACATTTCTTCGAAACCAAAATACAATTACAGCTACAAAAACAAGCGCTGCTAGAATTTCAAAAGTGCCAATTAATATGCCGTAAAGGCTTCCAATTCCTGAAAAAATACGATGAGTTCCAAACAACCCATCAATAACGATTTCTAAGACTTCAATATTAATAATCACAAAACCTATATAAACTACAACGTGAAGTATTCCCGCAATAGGACGACGCACCATTTTACTTTGTCCCAAAGCTATTCGTGCCATGTTTTTCCAACGAATTGTTGTATTGCCACTAACATCTACATCTTTTCCTAAAGCTATATTGCGCTTGAGTTTACCAACATTTCGAGCAAAAAAGCCAATTCCTAAAACAAGAATAAATGCAAAAATTACATTCGGAAAATTCATTTGGTTAATCTTTAGTTTTTAGTTCATTTCCCGCAGCATCATATTGTTTTGCTTTTTTTCCAAATAAAGAAAAATGAACATAACGTTTTGGGTTCAATTTCATATCTTCAAGCAACTCCTCTAATTGTTTGGTAGCTCCTTCTAAATTATTATAAATAGCTTCATCTTTCATAAGCTTACCTACAGAACCTTCCCCTTTTTCTATACTGCTCAATAATTGATCAAAATTATAAACAGTGGACTTTAGGTTTGCCATTATAGCGTCCAAATCCGAATCAGCTAAAGAGTTACTAAGCGTTGAAAGGTCAGAGGATATTTTGTTGAAATTCGTGAGCGTTTCTCCAACAGTAATTTTGTTGTCCATAACCATGCTGTTTAAAGATTCCGATGTGGACTTAAAAGATGCAATCGTACCGCTTAATTCAGCTATACTAAGTTGTATGTTTTTTTTGGTTTTGGTATCAAAGATGTCATTCAAATTCATTAATAATGAATCGGCATTGACCATCATAATTTCAATTTTTTCTTGTAGTGGTGTTAGGCGTTGGTTTACCAAGTCTGTAAGTCCAGGCTTGACATCAGAAGCTAAAAAATCTCCGGACTTCACTACTGCAGCGCCGTCAAATGCAGGAATAATCGCAATGGCTTTACCACCTATGAGCCCAGCTTCATATAATTGTGCTTTACTATTAACTGAGAATTCAAAATCATTATCAATTAGCATGATTACACTCAGTTTTCCTGAGCCATCGTTTGTGAAATCTATAGATTGAACCTTACCAATTTTATGACCGTTTATAGTAACCGCTGCCGATGGAGTTAAGCCTTCTACATTGTCATAAACGGCTGTGATTCTTTTGGAGTTGTCCAATAAATTCTCACCTTTCAAATAATAAAAAATGAAAATAAAAAGTAGAACTCCGGATAGGACTAAAATTGCCGTTTTAATTTCTTTAGTTAGGTTCAAAATAATTATTTTTTCTTCTTACAAATTTAATATTATTATTGAAATAAAGAGGCCTATTAGTTCGTAGATTTTAAAGCCTCTTGAATCGTTATCTTTTTGCCGTTTTTATACGCCACAATATAAGCTGATTTAAAGCCTTTGGCGATAGCTTTATTTTTAAACATAACACTCTCTTCATAACTAGAAGTTTTTCCATAAAAATAACGATATATTGAATTTGATTTGGTTCTTGATATCTCATTTAAGCCATTGAAATTATATGGTTTAGTAGCTAATTTTTTCGAACCCGCAGAGATTTGAACTTTATAAACAATTGAAGGATCAATTCGAGTAGTCCTAGAGGATTCATTGGAATTATTTGCCGCGTTTGAGGAGGGTTCTGTTTTGACGGAACCCGAATTTTCAATTGAAATTTCTGTATTTAATTTCGATTTATAGTCCAATATCGCATCGGATATACTTTTAGATATGTTATTTTTTCCAGCTTCAGAATTTAGATAACGGCCTTCATTTTTATTAGTTATAAACCCTGTTTCAATAAGAATACTTGGCATGTAGGTGTTGTGAAGTACCCAAAACCCTGCTTGTTTGACTCCTCTATTTTTTCGTTTTAATTTAGTTGTAAAATTATCTTGTATATGTCGTGCCAACAAAATACTTTGATCCAGATAGTCTTCTTGCATCAGCGTTAAACCAATCATTGATTCGGGAGAATTCGGATCAAAACCTTCGTAGTTTGTTTCATAATTATCTTCAAAAAAGATGACTTCATTCTCTTCTTGTGCTATTCTAAAATTAGACTCGTTTCGATGTAGCCCCAATACAAAAGTTTCAGCACCATGTGCTTGAGAGTTGTGTGCATTACAGTGAACCGATACAAACAAGTCAGCGTCTGCTTTGTTCGCTATTGAGGCGCGTTTTCTCAATTCTACAAAAACATCTGTTTTTCGTGTGTAGATGACTTTTATGTTCTTATATTTTTTTAAATTTTCACCAATCTTTAACACAATTTTCAAGGCAATATCCTTTTCTTTATAACCAGATTTAGTGGATTTCCCAGGGTCTTTGCCACCGTGACCGGCATCTAAAACGACTACAAAAGGTTTGGGGTCTGCTTGTGCACTAGTAGATATGGTCCCTAGAAATAAAATGAATACTAAAACAAATTTTAATTGCATTTTAATGTTAATTAATTTGACGTCGAATCGGATGCTTAAAATCTAAAAATCAAAAAAAAATATCCGTAACTTTGGTTTTTCAAAAATCGAGCCATTCAATACAAAAATACTCAGAAAAGCATTGAAAACAAGAGTCTTTCAGTTAGTTTTTATTTTAAGTTTTACAGTGTTTACTAACACTGTTGGCATGGCACAGGACATTCCTACCCCAAAAACAACCTCAAAAGAGATTCCTATTTTAGATTTACCTGAGGTTAAGAACGACTCTATTCCTAATAAAGAACTCAATTTAGTTGAAACAGATTCGATTTCCAATGATAGCCTCCCAAATTCAGTCAAGTTTTTGGAAGGTACAGTAACCTACAAAGCGAAAGACTATACATCGATCAATCAAAAAACACAACAAATATACTTATACAACGAAGCTGAAATCCAGTACAAAGACATGGATATCAAAGCGGGGGTGATTATTATTGATTACGGAAAAGACATTGTATATGCTGGCCGTTTAAAAGATTCGTTAGGTGTTTATTCACAACATCCGGTATTTAAACAAGGAAATGATGTTGTTGAACCAGATTCTATTGCCTTTAATATTAAAAACAAAAAAGCGTTGATTTGGAATTCAAAAACAGAACAACAAGGCGGTCGTATTATATCGGATTTAACTAAAAAGGAAAATGACTCCGTTTATTTTGTAAAACGTGCTAAGTTCACCACTTCAGAAAATATAGAAAATCCAGAATATTATTTTTTACTTCGAAAAGCGAAAATTGTTCCTGGTAAAAAAGTGGTCACCGGACTTACAAATATGTTTATAGCCGATGTACCAACGCCTATTGGTTTGCCATTTGCATTTTTTCCACTGACTCAAACGCGAACTTCTGGAGTAATATTTCCAACCTTTGGAGAAGAAAGCAGAAGGGGATATTTCCTTCAAAATGGTGGATATTATTTTGCATTAAGTGATTATTTTGATCTGGCTACTTTAGGCGACTATTACACCAATGGGAGTTATGGCGTACGTGTAGAAAGCAGCTATGCAGTCCGCTATAAGTTCAGAGGTTCACTAAGTTTTCGGTACGAAAACCTTGTTAATAGCGAACGTGGTTTTCCTGACTATTCAAAAAGTACCGTCTACAACTTACGTTGGAATCAAAGTCAAGATTCTAAATCAAATCCAAATTCTCGGTTTTCGGCATCTGTAAACTTAGGATCTAGCACGTATTATCAAGAATCCGTAAACCAGCTTAATGCTGCTAATTTCTTAAATAACACCCTGTCTTCATCTGTCTCGTATTCAAAAACCTTTCAAGTAGAGCCTCAAGTAAATATTAGTTTAACCGCAACACACTCGCAAAATACAAATACAGAAGTTATTAATATGACTTTACCAACATTTCAAGGAAGTGTAGATCGTATTTTCCCTTTTGCCCCAAAAACTGGAAGTAAAAAAGGAGCGCTTGAAAATATAAATTTACAGTACAGTGTACGTGGTGAAAATCGCATCCAAACTACGGATTCATTATTTTTGAAAGCAGAGATGTTTGAGGATGCTAAAGCAGGGTTTCAACACAATATTCCGATAAGTACAAATTTCAAAGTCTTTAAACATTTTAGCATGAGTACGAGTGCTAATTATAGAGAAAATTGGACTTTCAATACAATCAATAAGTCCTATAATACAGAAATCCAATCTGTAGAAACTACTCCACTTAAAGGGTTTGATTCGTTTAGGACCTACAACTTTAGCTCTAGTATAGGTACTACAGTTTATGGACTATTTGATTTTGGAAAGGATAAGAAAATACAAGCCATACGCCATGTAATGCGACCTTCGGTAAGCTATAATATTAATCCTGCATTTGACCAATATTACGAAACCTATGAAGTCATTAGTGCTGATGGTACTACAACAGATGAAGTTGACTACACGCGTTTTGAAGGGTCATTATTTGGGACTCCTGGAAAAGTGTATTCTAGTTCGGTTGGGTTATCCTTAAACAATAACTTGGAGGCTAAAGTCCGCGATAATGATAGTACTGCCACAGAAGCAAAAAAGATATTTTTATTAAATTCTTTGAATTTTTCTACCAATTATAATGTTGTTGGTGACTCCTTAAATTGGAGTCCTGTGAGAGTTTCGGGAGGGACACAACTATTTGATAATAAAATGAGTGTGAACTTTGGAGCGACTTTAGATCCTTATGCATTAGACAATAACAATAGAAAAATTGACAATTTTAACATCAACAATGGCGGTAGTTTGTTTCGTTTGACCAGCGCCAATTTAACGATGAGTTATAGTTTGTCAAGTGATACTTTTGACACTAATAATTCTGACGATTCTGCTGCTAGAGACGAATCTATTAAAAGTGGAGGTCGTGCCGATGATTTATTTGGTAAATCTCAAGATTTTAGCAACCAACAAATAAACGACAAAAGAGATGCTTCAAAAGCTAAAGCTTCGGATTTGTATTCTTATAAAATCCCATGGAGTTTGCGGCTTGCTTATGCTGTCAATTATAATAATTCAAGGCGTCAAAATGAAATTGCATCGCATTCTCTAATGTTTTCTGGAGATATAGAACTCTCCCCCCGGTGGAGTGTTGGAGCGTCATCTGGATATGATTTAAAAAACAATGGATTTACCTATACACAGTTGCGTTTTGAGCGAGATTTAGAAAGTTGGCGAATGAATTTTTCTTGGATTCCTTTTAGCAATCGGACTTCATGGAATTTCTTTATCGGAATTCGATCAAGTATCTTGAAAGATATTAAATACGAAAAACGAAAACAACCAGATAGAAGATTATAGGCCGATGAAACAAGTATATTCTAAATTTCAAATCCAATAGCAAATGAGTAGTAACGCAGAGCATCTGATCATCAAAAAACACTCGAAAAAAATAGACTTATGAAAAAAATAATAACCACAACCAAAGCACCTCAACCAATTGGACCTTACAATCAAGCAGTTTTAGTAGGAAATATGCTGTATACATCTGGTCAGATTGCCTTACATCCTGAAACTGGCGCATTGGTAATGGATTCTATAGCAGTTGAAACGACTCAGGTTATGAATAACTTAAAAGCAGTTTTAGAAGCGGCAGATATGACTTTTGAAAACGTGATTAAAGCCTCCATATTTATTTCAGACATGAATTCTTTTGGAGCTATTAATGAAGTTTATGGACAGTATTTTGACGAAGCTACGGCACCCGCAAGAGAAACAGTAGAAGTTGCCAACTTACCAAAATTTGTAAATGTTGAAATTAGTGTGATTGCACTAAAATAATTTACTAAGAACTGCGTGCAATTTCTGCATGGTAGTTCACCAAGCCTTCTATAGGACGACGTTCAAAATTCCCAACTGTAAACCCATACTCTTGCGCTACTTCTTTAATTTCTTCTTGAGTAAAAAATGCAATAGAACCGGCAAAATGAACAGGCACTGTTTTGATTTCCTCTTTGTATTGTAGAATCATAGTTTCCACAAAAGCACGAAGCCCTTGTTTTATGACGTTTTGAGCATATTCGGACTCTTTATTCAGGATCAAAAATTCAGCAAAAGTAGCCAAGTAGGCATTCGGATTTGGCTTTTTGTAAAGCGCTTTTTTAATTGTATCCTCATTGACGTCGTAACGCGTTTCGAAAACAAGTTTCAAATCGTGAGGCATTACATTAAAATAATAATCTCTTAAAAGTTGTCGGCCATAATAGTTACCAGAAGCATCATCCATAATAGAGTATCCAAGTGAGCAAACTCTCTGGTCAGCTTGTACACCATCATAATATGTACAGTTTGAACCTGTTCCCAAAATACAAACTACGGCTGGACGTTGTGAAACGCCTACCGTTGCATAAATAGCGGCATAGGTATCTTCTTCTACAACAACCTCAGCATTTAAAAAAATAGATTCTAAAACTTCTTTAAGCATTTGGCTTGGTTTTTCTGTACCACAACCAGCGCCATAAAAATAGACATGTGTAACATTTAATTTATTGTCATAAATTAAATCATTTGCTTTAATGATATAAAACGCATCTGTATCAGAAATAATAGCAGGATTTAATCCCTTAGTGCGTTGCTTTTCGAAAATTGGATCTCCAGTTTCAGTATCAATTGCAATCCAATCACTTTTTGTGGAACCACTATCTATTATAAAAATCATAGTTTAGTTTATTGAAAAAAAGTACTGCTAATGAATAACAGTACCTTTTTTAGATTAAATTATATTACACTAATATAATGTGCAAGTTCAACTAATTTAGCTGAGTAGCCATATTCGTTGTCATACCAAGAAATAAGCTTAACAAAGTTATCATTCAGCCCCATACTTGCGTTGGCATCAAACGTACTTGTTTTTGTTTCTGAGACAAAATCTTGAGAAACAACACCTTCTTCAGTATATCCTAAAATTCCTTTTAGTTCATTTTCTGAAGCATGCTTGATTGCAGCTTTAACGTCTTCAAATGAAGCGCCTTTTTCTAAACGACACGTTAAATCTACAACAGAAACATCAACAGTAGGCACTCTAAATGCCATTCCTGTTAATTTACCGTTTAATTCTGGAATTACTTTTCCAACTGCTTTTGCAGCACCAGTAGATGCTGGAACAATATTATTTAAAGACGCACGTCCTAATCTGTAGTCTTTTCTTGATGGGCCGTCAACTGTAAATTGAGTCGCAGTTGCAGCATGTACAGTAGTCATAAGGCCTTCTGCAATTCCAAAGTTATCATTAATTACTTTAGCCAGTGGAGCTAAACAGTTTGTAGTACAAGATGCATTAGAAACAATCGTATGATCTGCTGTAATCTCTTTGTGGTTAACTCCCATTACAAACATTGGTGCATCCGCTGATGGTGCTGAAATAGCAACCTTTTTAGCACCTGCTGTGATATGCTTTTGAGCACCTTCTAAATTTGTGAAGATCCCTGTACAATCCAAAACAACATCTGCGCTTACAGCATCCCATTTCAAATCTTCTGGATTACGTTCAGCAGAGACACGGATCTCGTTTCCATTAACCACTAAATTACCGTTTTCAACTTCAATTGTTCCCTGAAACTGGCCGTGTACAGAGTCATATTTAAGAAGATATGCTAAATGTTCTACATCTAACAAATCATTAATTCCAACGACTTGCACATCAGATCTACCAGCAGCAATACGAAAGGCAATTCTTCCTATTCTACCAAATCCATTAATTCCAATTTTTACTTTTGACATTTTTGTTTTTATTTTAATTAATTCGTTATCATATACTCATGATATCTGAAACTCTTAAGAGTTCAGCGTCTATTTTTGAATGTCCTTTGACTGCTTTGTCTATAGGATATAATTCTAATTTATTATTGACCGTTCCAACCATGTAATTAAATTTACCTGCTAACAACGACTCCACTGCTTTAACTCCCATTCTAGAAGCTAAAACTCGATCGAAACAAGATGGAGATCCACCACGTTGCATGTGTCCTAATACTGAAACTCGAACGTCGTAGCCCTCTAAATTTTCCTCAACATAATCTCTTAATTCAAAAACATTTTTTCCTGTTTTATCGCCTTCAGCAACGACCACAATGCTGGAAGATTTACCAGTCTGTCTGCTTTTCTCCAGAGATTCTAAAAGACGGTCAAGTCCTAAATCTTCTTCTGGCACCAAAATTTCTTCAGCTCCTGAGCCTACACCAGCATTCAGTGCAATGTGTCCCACATCTCGCCCCATCACTTCAACAAAAAACAGGCGTCTATGTGAACTGGCTGTATCACGAATTTTATCAATCGCTTCTACCGCCGTATTTAGAGCTGTATCATAGCCGAGTGTATAGTTTGTCCCTACAATATCATTGTCTATTGTTCCAGGAATTCCAATAATTGGAAAATTAAATTCTTCATTAAAAACCATACCACCTGTAAAAGTACCATCGCCACCAATGAGTACCAAGGCATCAATCCCTTCTTTTAAAAGTTGATCATGTGCTTGTTTACGTCCTTCTTTAGTTCTAAACTCTTGAGACCTTGCGGACTTTAAAAAAGTTCCACCTTTATTTATAATATGATTTACACTTCTTGCATTTAAGGATTTGAAGTCGCCTTCAATCATTCCTTCATAGCCTCTATAAATACCTACACATTCGATATTATGATAAGCACAGGCTCGTGCTACAGATCTTATGGCTGCATTCATTCCTGGTGCATCGCCTCCAGACGTCATTACGCCAATCTTTTTTATCTGACTTTCCATAGTTGTAATGGTTTACGCTGTAAAATTAATAAACTTATAAGTTAAAAAAACGTAAGTAGTAGTCAATTTTGGTTCCTTAGTTAATATCAAACGTTTTCGTTAATAACTATTTTGAGATTTAAGCTAAGATAAGAAATAAAGGTTAGAGTTTTGGGAGTGTTTTATTTAAAATCGATATAATTTGGCAGCGTTGAACGCGCTTCATTTAATTGGGGGGCATTTTTTGTAGTCTTATTTTTATTGGAAAATAATTCATTAAATAATTCTTTCAAATTATCAAACTCTATATTATAGGATAATCCAACACCTTGTGTGTATCCAATTTGTTCGCCAAAATTTTGAATACTATTCTCACGATTAAAAAACTTTAGCGATAAAGTCCGGTCTTCGTTAAGAAGAACTTCGACTTCAAAATCTCCTGCCACGGTTGTTTCGCTGACCCCACCTACTGGCACACCAACCTTACCATTTATTAAGACATTTTCACTTAATTTAGTTGATACCGTTACACCCACACGGCTATCCGACTCGTATTCGGGTGTTGTTTCTCCCAAATCCACATCTATTCCTAATTTTACTTTATTGTCGTCATCCGCAAAAAGTTCATTCAATATATTAGTAAAACCATCAGAAACAATCCCAAAAGCATCTTGTGAATCTAAAGTCAATTCACTTCTAAAAGCGCCTGTTGCTAGTAAAGACAACGCTTGAAATTGACGCCTATCTTTATCTCTAAGACGATCTGACAACTCACTATTTAGAGTTGAGTTAACACTCGGAAACCGCACATCAAAATCTAAATTTGGCTGCTCTAATTGTCCTGTTAAATGAATTTCTACCTCAGTAGGAATACTTTGATTGATGGGATTATCTAAGAGTGTGGAGGGATTTACGCTTATACCATCATAAAGGGCTTTGATATTAATATCAGCACTGAGCGGACTACCATTCCATCCGAGAGTTCCGTCTTTAACCACTTTGAATTGTTTTTGAATGATCCTTCCAAAAGAAAAGTTGTAAATTCCTGAAAGCACAATAAAATCTCCAAACATTTGAAATTTTCCTTTGGTATTAATTTGCGCAAGCATACTTCCATTCCCTCGTCCAATAATGGAGCTGCCTGTATTTTTATCGAGAACAATTTCTATTTCAGCATTGTCATTAACATCCATATTAAACGCCATCTCAACCCCCTTTATATCATCTAGCTCAGGTAAAGATTGACCACTGTTATCGAGTTCAAATTTTTCTTTGGGACTTAAAAAATGAATATAGGAGTTTTCGCCCAAAATTTCGTTGTCATTTAATGGGATTTTAAAGACTGTACCCTCAGATGTTGAAACATTAGCTTCAATAAACAATTGGTCTGTAGGACCGGTTATATCAATAGACCCATCAACAAAGGCAGTGCCATAATATAAGGATTCATCTTGTTCGTCAGTATCCAGCACTAATAGGCGATCCGATTCAAAGTTGAGATCTAAAGCCCAATTTGAAAAATTATGATGACTGATGTCTCCGTTAAGTAGGGCTTGCGATTGATAGTTGCTATCAACCATAAGAGCTTGTTCAAAAATAAAACGCTGTTCGCGTAGCTTGATCGTTGCGTTATTTGCAAACGCATAATCTACATTTAGATATGGAATAGAAAGTCCTCCATTGTTAAGTACTAACTGTCCCTCTATCTGCGGTTTTTCAAGACGCCCACTGACATTAGCATAACCTGATAGGTCGCCGCGAATATTGGTTATCACATCAGTTCCAAATGGATTTAAAGGATCTAAAATTAAGTCATCAAAATTGATATCCAAATTAAGTTCAGAGTTTTCCCCAGAAACATCTAACGCTCCAATAACAGAAAGCGATTCAACTTCACCTTCTTTTAATGACATATTTACATCGTAATTTGTTAGGGATTGATTGCCTTTGATGTCCGCTTTAAAAGAGCCTAAATTAAAATCATTCAGCGCGAGGTCATCAATTGTGAGGTTGGATTTTGGTAAATATACGCCTTCAATCTGACTGATATTTAATTGTCCATTTAGATTACCCCCTAACTTTAAATTTTTGATTTCAGGGGTCACTTTGGGTAAATCAACATTTTTAAAATCAATACTAATATTTTTATTCTGAGTCCCTTGAATAGCACCATTTAAAAGAACTTCTTCGTCTTTATAAGCCATATGAATTTGATCAAAAATCAGTTCTTCAAATGCTCTATCAAAGATAATTTTATTGTGTGTATTTTGCTTGCCATTTATAAGCCAAGGTGTATTTTTAAAATTGGCAGAAGATTTTTTTATGCCAACTACAGATTTGTTAGAGTCATCAATTGTGTAATACAGGTTTAAATCAAATTTATCGGATGTGTTTTTTCCTCCACCAAATTCTGACTTCACATAGAGGGTATCGTTTAAAGTGACATTAATCAAACTAAATTTTGAAGCCTCATAATATGGAGTTGCTAAACTATCGACCTCTATGTAAGAATTAAATAAAGGGTTGTCATTTATGAGTTGGACTTCAATTTTATGAGCAAAAAAGTCTTCCAATTTAATGTGAGGCGATCTAAACGTTAACTTGAATTTTTTAGGGTCGCTATCGACCTTACCTTTTATAAATGTATTAGAGCCGAGTTTTAATTCCGATGAAAATATCTCGATAATTTTGTTATATATTTTAAAATTGAAATTAAAATACTGTCCATCTGTAACCTTGTAGGGCTTGAATCTTGTGTAAATATCCCCGAGAGCATTACGCAATAAATTTGGTAGTTGTTTGATCGCAAATTTTCCTTTTAAATTGCCTTGAACAATTTCTGGTGAATTTACGCGTATAGTTCTTTCATTGTTTGCATCAAAAGTTGATGTGATTTCAAAGTCTTTAAAATTATAACTATCGTTTTGATTTTTATATATCGCATTCTTGAATGTAATGGTACCATACACATCATCGATATTCGTCCCACGCATATCCATAACCATCTGACCATTTAAGACCGACAAACGATCACGTTTTATAAAATTTAAAGCTTTCAAATTAGCATGTGGAATAGTTGCTGAAAAATCATAAATATTTTCATTTTCAGAAAAATCAACTAAGCCCTCGAAGTTAAACTCTAGGTTGGGATCGGCAACACGAAGTTGACCATTGAAAATTTTATTTTTAATAACACCTGAAACGTCAAGGTTGGTATAAACATACTCTTGAAACTCAAATGAATCAAATTTCCCAATGATGTTGGAATTAATAGTTTCTTTATTAAAACCAATACCCTCAACCCTTAAATTTGAGCTTGCTAGCCCAATTTTAGGTTCGCCCATCAAATGGCCTAAATCAAAATCTGTTAATTGAACTTGACCTTTGTAGGAGGTGGTTTCTTTGTTCGTTATAGCGTCTAAATTTAGATCCACAAAAAGCATCCCTATATCGGTCGAAATGGTCATGATTGTTTTGACAGTTTCGTTGGAAACTTTAGCAGAACCTTGCATATTAAATCGTCCGAGCGCTTCTAAGCCAGAAGGAATTCTAGCGCCTAAAACTCTAGGCAGTAATGCGCTTAACCCTGCATATGTGGATTCAATTTTCTGAAAATCTCCGTCCATTTCAAAAGTATTGGAAGAACCGGCATTAAACAGGTTTCTAAATCGAATTTTACCCTTTACAGCTGTATTGTTTCGCGTTTTTAGGTCAAACTCTTCAACTAATAGATTATTTAGTGTCCCTGAAAAAACGGTGTTTAGCACCGCTTTTTGACGCGTGCCAAACTCATTATAAAACACATTTAAATCTTCTAAATCGATATGACTATCCTTAAATAAACCTGAAACTTTAACCTTGTTTGAAAAGTCTTCAAAATCTATTCGATCATAATCGAATTGAAGGTGACCCGATAATACAGACTTTTCACTGTTGATATTGAGCTGGTCAAACTTCATTTGAGTCAGAGAATAGGAGAAATTCGTTTGAAGATTTTTAAGTTTTGCCCCACGTGAATCTTCAAAATTTAAACGCGTTATGGCTGCTGTAATATCTTTCCCTGAAATCAGAAAATCCGATGCTACCAAATCGAGCTGATGTAAATCCAAAATAAGCGGTCTATTTAAGTTCTCATCAACATATAAAAAATTACTAGCGTGAATGTGAACATTACTCGATGATAATAGAAATTTATTGGTTTGTTGCCTTTCATTTTCTCTATCAAATTTATCAGTAAAAACATCTAAATTAGTGTCATTTTCTCCGCTATATTTTTTAATATTAAATTGTAAATCAAACAAATCAATAGCGCCAAATGTAAGGTTGTTTTCTGCAATTTTTGTAAAACTAATAATTGAAGTATTCAGCTCTGCTACAGCGACTAGAATTTCGTCATGATGGTCGTTTATAAGAATATTTTTAAGCGCAACATCGCCATTGAATCGAAGACCTACTTTTTCAATTCTAATGTCTGTACCGTATTTGGTATTAACTTTAGTAGTCGCATAAGCACCTAAGCTAGTTTGCACACTTGGAATGGAAAACACCGCCACCACTAGCAAGAAGAGCAACACCAAAGCTACTATTATCCTTATGACTATTTTAAAATAATTCTTGATACCTAAATGCTATTATTTAATTTACAATATTACTTATCGTCTTTAAACTTAAACTACACAAAGCATTTATTTTAGTGCGATTTTTTTTATTTCTTTGCAGTAGTTCAATTAAAGGATAAAGATAGTCGTTTAATTTGTTATTAAAAAAACGATTATCATAGCTAATTCATCTCAATGCGTTCAAATAAAATATACATATTAGGAATTGAATCGTCTTGCGATGATACAGCAGCTTCAGTTTTATGTAATGGGGAAAAACTAAGTAATGTGGTTGCAAACCAAGCCATTCATGAAAAATATGGCGGCGTAGTTCCTGAATTAGCATCTAGAGCACATCAACAAAACATTGTTCCTGTAGTCGATCAGGCTCTTGAGCAAGCTGGGATTTCCGCCTCAGAATTAAATGCTATTGCTTTTACACAAGGTCCTGGTTTAATGGGTTCTTTATTGGTGGGAACCTCATTTGCAAAATCTTTGGCTTATGGTTTAAATAGGCCTTTGATCGATGTTAACCATATGCAAGCGCATATTTTAGCGCACTTTATTGAAAAAGAGGGCTATGAAAAACCCGAATTTCCGTTTTTAGCAATGACAATTTCTGGAGGACATACTCAAATTGTACGTGTCGATGCTTATTTTAAAATGACAGTAATCGGAGAAACCATTGATGATGCTGTAGGCGAAGCATTTGATAAGAGTGGTAAAATTCTAGGACTAGGCTACCCTGCTGGTCCCGAAATTGATAAACGCGCAAAACTTGGAAATCCGAAAGCATTTAACTTTACAAAACCAAAAGTCGCTGGACTCAATTTTAGTTTTTCGGGTTTAAAAACTGCAATCTTATATTTTGTACAAAAACAACTGAAAGAAAACCCTGAATTTATTGAGGCGCATCTTAACGATGTGTGTGCATCAATACAGTACACTATTGTAGAGATCTTAATGGATAAGCTAAAACTAGCAGTCAAAGAAACAGGCATTAGTCGCATTGCAATTGGTGGTGGTGTTTCTGCGAACTCCGGAATCAGAGCTGCTTTGAAACAAGCAGAAACACAACGAGGTTGGGACACTTTTGTACCAGCTTTTGAATACACAACTGACAACGCCGCAATGATTGCTATTGTAGGATATTTAAAATATTTAGAGGGGGATTTTGCAGATCAAACTATAATGGCTACCGCCCGACTTAAACTTTAATTCAAATGCAATTATTTTACAATTCCGAACTCGATTCAACTTTAAAAACATTCACCTTTTCAAAGGACGAGAGTCGGCATATTGTAAAAGTATTGCGTAAATCGACTGGAGATTTGCTACAAATCACCAACGGAAAAGGATGGCTTTTTGAGGCTGAAATAGTCATTCCCAACCATAACAAATGTGTGGTTAATATTTTAAACTCCGCCTTTAAGGCTCCAAAATCTTACGCCATAAATCTTGCTGTCGCACCCACAAAAATGAATGAGCGTTACGAGTGGTTTCTAGAAAAAGCTACTGAAATTGGAGCCGATCGGATTATCCCAATTATTTGTCAAAATAGTGAACGAAAAGTGATCAAAACAGAACGGTTTGAGAAAATTATACAATCTGCTATGAAGCAATCACTACACTCCTATTTACCAGAATTGGCTCCCGCAATCTCTTTTTCTGATTTTATAAAAACACCCCAAGAAGGCTTAAGTTTCATTGCACATTGCGAAGCTGTTGAAAAATTAAAATTCAAAGATCAAATTAAACCAGGTACTTCAATCACAATATTAATTGGTCCTGAAGGCGATTTTAGTCCAAGTGAAATTGAGAGCGCTTTGAAACATCACTATATTCCTGTATCTTTAGGAACGTCTAGACTGCGAACTGAAACTGCTGGAATCGTAGCTTGTCACACAATTCAACTCTGTAATGAATAAACTGTATTTGTATCTGTTATTAGGTTTTGGGATTCACTTTGGTGAGAGTCAAAATTTAGCGGTTTTGAAATACGATGGTGGCGGTGATTGGTATAGCAATCCAACGGCTTTAAAAAATTTAATCGCGTTTTGCAATACCACTATTAATACAGCTATGGATAGCAAACCCCACACGGTAGAAGTTGGGAGTTCTGAAATTTTTGAATACCCTTTTATTCATATGACAGGCCACGGAAATGTGGTGTTTTCGGAAGCTGATTCAAAAAACTTAAGAACCTATTTAGTCTCTGGAGGATTTTTGCATATTGATGATAATTATGGCATGAAACCTTACGTTTTAGAAGCTCTAAAAACAGTGTTTCCAGAAAAACAAATGACAGAAATCCCTTTAACTCATCCGATTTATTCTAATGCTTTTTCATTTCCAAAGGGTCTACCTAAAATTCATGAACACGATGGATTAGCACCTAGAGCGTTGGGCTATTTCCACGAAGGGAAATTGGTCTTATTATTTACTTTTGAAAGCGACTTGGGTGATGGCTGGGAAGATGTAAATGTTCATAATGACCCTGAAGAAGTACGCTTAAAAGCTCTAAAAATGGGAGCCAATATTATTAAATATGCCTTTGAAAACTAGACGTTCTATGCAACTAAATCATTACACTTCTAAGTTCACAAAACAACACTTTCCTATTATTTTAATTAGCGATAATGTATCGCATGCGGCTAACCTTGGTAGCCTGTTTCGTACTGCAGATGCTTTTGGTGTTGCACACTTAATTTTAGGCGGTCCTATTGTAGAGCTCGGTCGGAAATTCACAAAAACATCTAGAGCAACAGAACAAGCAGTTTCGTTTGAACAACTAGAAACACTACAGGACAAAATTAAAGATCTAAAATCTCAAAACTATACGCTTATCGCCCTTGAAATTACCGACCAAAGTATACCTATTTCAGAGCTAAACTTGCCAAAAAATACTAAAATTGCATTTATTATTGGTGATGAAAATCATGGCATTTCAGCACCTCTTTTGGACAGCTGTGACCACAGCGTTCACATTGAAATGTATGGACAAAACAGCAGTATGAATGTCGTGCAAGCTACAAGTATTGCATTGTATGAGTTTACAAAGCACCTAACTCCTAATACACTTTAAACGGTATCGTGAATAAAACGCTCTTAAATACAGAAGTTCAAGATTTTATAACAACGCATATAAATACCAATATTCATACTTTAGTTTTGAAAGGTAGTCCATTTGAAGGTATTGATATTAAGGAAATTATTGGTCAAATTGAAGCAAAAAAAAAGTGTGAATCAAAACTAAAAACTTGGTTTAATACACCTGGCATCTATTTTCCTAACAAATTAAATATAGAACAAACCTCCTCCGAAACTACAGCACAGCTTAAAAGTGAATTTACAAAAGGCCAATCTCTTATAGATTTAACTGGTGGATTTGGTGTGGATAGCTATTATTTCTCTAAACAATTCAAGTCTGTTATTCACTGTGAAATGAACCCTGAATTGGCTGAAATAGCAGCCTTCAATTTTGAAGCTTTAGGCGCTAAAAACATCATATCACAGTCCAAAAATGGGATTGAATTTTTAAAATCCTGTCAGCACACTTTTGATTGGATATATGTTGATCCCTCAAGACGCGATGCACAAAAGAATAAAAAATTCTTGATTGAAGATTGCAGCCCAAATGTAAAAACTTTTCAAGGGTTATTTTTAAAATATGCTACTAATGTGCTCATCAAAATGTCGCCAATGCTCGACATTAGTGTGGGATTAGAAGCGTTGAAACACGTAAAAACTATTTACATTATTGCGATAAGAAACGAGGTGAAAGAGCTGTTATTTCATCAGGAAAAAGGGTATATGGGACAAGCTACAATTCATACACTAAACAGCCACCCTAGTGGCGACGAACACTTTTCTTTTAAACGCGCCGAAGAGGATACGGCAGAGGCGCGCTACAGCGCTCCAAAACAATTCTTGTACGAACCAAATGCGGCAGTGATGAAGTCTGGCGCCTTTAAATTAATCTCTGAACACTTTAAGCTTGATAAACTAGACCCGCACACACATTTGTATACCAGCGATGAACGATTAGAATATTTTCCTGGAAAACTATATGCAGTTTCAAACGTTTTCTCCTATCAAAAGAAAGCTTTAAAAAAAGCAATTGGCGGATTGAAAGCCAATATAAAAACCCGGAATTTCGCTGAAAAACCAAAAGAACTTAAAACCCTTTTTAAGCTCACCGATGGTGGGGAGTTATATGTTTTTTTTACAACTTCAAACGCAAAAAAAATAGTGGTTGAATGTCGGTTAGCCACGGTTTGAATCGGCTAAACTTCGTAGCCCTTCAAACACCACAATACTTACGGCATTGGCTAAGTTTAAGCTTCTAACATGCGGACTGTGAATAGGGATTTTAAATAATTTATCTGCATGGTCAGCGACCAACTGTTTTGGCAAACCAACGGACTCTTTTCCAAAGACAAAAAACAGATCCTCTTTGTAATCAATAGAAACATAACTCTTCTCTGCTGTGCTAGATAAAAAAACCATGGTCTTCTCTTTGTTTAATGCTAAAAATTCATCTAAACTTTCATAAATTTTTACAGTAATGTGTTTCCAATAGTCCAATCCTGCTCTTTTGAGTCGGGAGTCACTTAACTCGAACCCAAAAGGTTTAACCAAATGTAAAACAGATCCTGAAGCCAAACTCAATCGGCCAATATTTCCTGTATTATTAGGAATTTCTGGTTCTACAAGAACAATATTAAAAGCCATTTGAGTTGTGTTTAGTGTTTAGACAAGTTTTGGTTACACTGATCACCACTTTAACAGTAAGGCGATTCCTAAAATAAAAATTAAATTCGAGCCAATTCGAGTCAGTTCATTTAAATCAATTTGATTTTATTCCATATGGCTTCACAACATTAGTTTTTAATAATTTTATTTTTTAAAATGATACCAGTGTTGTTTTTGATAGTGTAATAGTAAAATCCATTACTTAGGGAACTTAGATTAATTTCTGATTTATTTGAAATCAACTGAAAACTCCCAACAAATTGACCAAGTGAATTATAAATTGATAATTCTAAGGGTTCAGTTCTCGAGGAAATTAATTCAATTGTTACAACTCCTTTTGTTGGGTTTGGATAAACCAGCAACTGTGGTTTAAAATCCGCATTACTTCCCATAGAAAGTGATGCAGAGCTTGCTATCCAATTACTTGCTAAACTGTTATCTGCATCCAAATCACTTAATTGCAAATAAGAGCCAGACCCATCCGCTTCTTCCGGCCAAGGTGTACTGTCAGTATATACAACTTCATCTACTGTATTTCCAAAAGCATCAGATAAAATAATTTTATACGAGCTATTACTTAAATCTCTTGAAAACTCCCCAAAAGGAGCAAAGCCATAATAAGCCTCAAATACAGTTGAATCACTACATAAATAAATTTTTTGATTTCCCGACACCATAGAATTCACAGGAAATTGATATGAAATGCCTAATTCTCTTATGTAAAATCCTGTTAAATTTATATTTTGATTGGAATTATTAGTGATTTCAATAAATTCTAGTTCTTTACTAGAAAATCCAGCAGCTTCATCATCTTGGGGGTTATAATGGATTTTACTGATCACTAAATCCGGAACAGAAACATTTAAACAATTACTAAAAGACCCTATGTTTGAATCTATCCAATCTATTCGATTTTGAATCCAAATTTTCATCGCTGCGATATTTTCTGTCTGATCAGCTACTGTTGGCCAATCTTCTTGAGGTGGCCATCGTTGTAATTCCCTTACTTGTGACTCACTCAATAGACTGACAAATTCATCTATTAGACTTGTAATTGTACTATAATTTAAGGGTTGGTTTGTAGTGGTAAGTTCAAACCAGCGTTTGGCTAAATAACAATTAAAGGTATCGTTGTAAAATAAATCTTTCCAAAATTTAGCTCCTGAATTATCAAATTCAAATTGCCATAAATCATAAAAACTGCGGTCAAATTCAAAAACAAATAAATCATTCCCATAAGAAAGGTTGTAATCCCAAACGGGTCCTGCTCTTAATTTACCGCCTCTATCTTTATGAAAAAAAGTGCTAAACTGATACGAATCTGGATTTGAAGCAATTTCTGCCATAATCATATAATCTACAAAACTAGGAACATCTATGATCGATGGGTAACCATTGGCGATTGAAGTGTTTTCTGAATTTGTCTCTAAATCGGTAAAAACATTTTTTATGTAATCTGTTTGTTGGCTGCTAATATTTTCTGTTTTTGGATAGTGGTGTAGGAAATCTGTGTACCATCCACTAGAATTTGGCATGGTCCATGCTACTTCATCACCTCCAGTAGTTTTATCTGCTTTGATGATATATCCTCCAGTGACTTCAGGCAAACTATTATCAGAATCTTTTATTTTTTTCAAGTTTACTCTATCAGAATCTCTCTTAATTTTTTCGGTTAAAATATACACGCCTTTGTAGTCATCATTTACAATGACCTCAATATATTTTACTCTAGGTGCATAATTCCCCATATTACTCGCTAATTGATAAGACAAGTAATCACGAATCATAGAAGGATCATAGGCTAAAGAATTTAACACCCAATCATTTTCAGATGGGAACCCTAATAAACTAACATTATTATTAGAGTCGTCATCCGCTAAAAGAGTGGTAAATCCATATGGTTTTTTTTCCAATACTTGAGAGCTACTTCCTCTTAATTCAATGCCTATTCTCCCATTATAATTTAAAAAAGAATCATTAGTTATATCCGTTAAATAATTTCTGGTTCCGTCAGGTCTAAAAATAAGTTTCATTGTACCCAAAACTTTTGGTTCATCTGGAATTTCAATAGGTGAATTTGTTTCAGGGTCAAGATCAGTAGTAATTAGCATAATAGGTAAATTACTGTCGGTTAAAATTGGTTGTTGAGCAAAAGATACTTGCCAAAAAAGGAAGATAACTAATTTTAAAATACTAACTTTTTTAATCATAAATACTAAAGTATAATTGGTTTTGTATTGTAAATATAATTAATTAAAAAGAACCATTGGATTCAAAAAAAAATAATATACGACGAGGCAGCTTATCTTCTGAAAAACACTAAATAAAAAATGATTGACTATTGCTTAATGCTTAATATTTGTGATCGCACTAGGAATTAAACCCACTTCTCCTCCCCTTCTTAGTTAATCCATTTTTTCGCATTAAATTAAAAGGCAGTGAAGCCCTTGTGAAACAAAGGGTTTTTAGGCCTATCAATTGTAATTGAATAATAATTAAATTTTGTATATTTCTAAAGTATATAAGACAAAACAAATCAACCTGTCTAAAGAAAAATAGAATAAAAAGTTCAACCACCAGTTACCACTAACTTAAAAAATGAATATAAAAATCCAAATATTAACATCATTTTTGATATTAATTTCTTGTAATAAAAAAAATCTTATTGTACCAAAGTTAAATAACGAAGGTTCAGAATTTATTTCTGCTGTTGACATTTCAAGTTATCCAGAAATATCAAATTTAAATCCAATATTTTATGATTTGGGTGGAAATCAGAAAAACTTCTTACTAATACTAAAAGAAAATGGAATAAATACTGTTAGATTGAGACTTTGGGTAAATCCAAATAATGAACACTCTGGGTTTAACGAAGTAAAGCAGTTTTCCAAAACCCTAAAAGCTAATGGATTTAAAACTTGGTTAACTCTTCATTATTCAGACAGTTGGGCAGATCCAGAGCATCAAGATACACCAACCCAATGGGAAGAGATAAGTTTCACTACTTTGAAGGATAGTGTTTTCAACTACACAAAAAGAGTAGTGACAGAACTAGAACCTAACTATATTCAAATCGGGAATGAAATTAATTCTGGGTTTCTTCATCCTTATGGGCATATTTCAAATAATCATCAGAATTTTATCGAACTAATGAAAATGGGGATTTCAGCAGTAAGAACTAATTCAAATAACACTAAAATAATTTTACATTTTGCTGGAATAGAAAATGCTGATTGGTTTTTCAGTCAAGTAAATACACTAGATTATGACATCATAGGTTTGTCTTATTATCCAATATGGCACGGAAAATCCTTAGAAGATTTAAAAATTAAAATGAAGCAACTAAGTCAAACTTATAATAAAAATATATTGATTGCCGAAACAGCGTACCCTTTTACACTTGAATGGAATGATTGGACCAATAATATTGTCGGTTTTGAGGAACAACTCATTTTACCTGAATATCCAGCAACAATTGAAGGACAGAGGAAATTCATAAAACAAATTAAAAGGTTAACTAATGAAGTTGAAAATGGAATAGGATTTTGTTATTGGGGTGCCGAATTAATTGCCTGGAAAGAAAATCAATCTGTTGATGCTTCTCATTGGGAAAATCAAGCATTATTTGATTTTGACAATAAAGCATTACCCGTATTCAGCGAATTTGAAGCTGAATAAAACACCATACTTTGAATTTTCAGATTCAGTAATAAATACCAACAAAAAAACTTCATATTTCTATAAAGCTTTCAGTGAACGATAAAGAAATGGGACCAATTCACGTCGTATTCTTAGTTGATGTGTATTTATTTATTATCAAGTAATATTCTAAACCCCCATGGCTCCAATAGCAAGGTTTTATCATCAACATTTATTTTAGAATCATAGTTAAAAGCACCAATGGAGGGA
>Ga0209374_1000062_pt1 | contig 115246 bp, 95 predicted proteins | sample SaaInlLV_DNA_10m_FD_184683 | JGI IMG/M metagenome (GOLD analysis project Ga0209374, IMG submission 184683) | Marine microbial communities from expanding oxygen minimum zones in the Saanich Inlet - SI075_LV_DNA_10m (SPAdes) (version 2) | ecosystem: Environmental > Aquatic > Marine > Unclassified... | reverse complement strand
ATCTTCACCTAATTTTTGAAGTTTTGCGTCTAAGGTTACCAACAAACTTTTTCCGGCTTTAGGTGGGGTTTTATCGACAGTCTTCATTTTATTACCTGCATAATCTTTAAGATAATTTATATTTCCTCTTTCGCCTCTTAATAATTTTTCATATTGATTTTCTAATCCTGTAATTCCAATAAAATCATTTTTAGTATAAAATAAATCGTCTTCTTTTCTTGTTTTTTGAAATTGCTTTTCATCTATTCTTCTAATATAACCAAGTAAGTGAGAAGCTATGGGAAAAGGATACCCCCTGTCAAGCTTAGATTCTGCATGAATAGCAGATATTTGTCCAATAAATGGCGAGATTTTAGCATGTTCTAACTGAGACATTGATTTAATGAAAACTGAAGGCTTGTAAGGGACATTGTAACCGCTAGAAGCTTGGTTAAGAATTTCTCTAAAATCAGATCTGGTAAAATTAAATACATCACAGATAATTACAGTATCTTTTTCCTTAACAGCAATTGGAAGAATAAATAAATCGTAAAGTGTAGCTGCTCCTACTAATAGATTATTATTTCTATCGTAAATAAAACCCCTTGGAGGTTGCAAGTTTTCAGTTGTTAGACTAATTTCAGCCGCTCTTTCAGACCAATCATGGTTGATTACTTGAATATAAAATAGCCTTAAAGAAAAAATTATTCCAACACTAGTTATAATTAGTATAATAACCCACCTTCTATTCTTAAAAGGATCCATTATTTTCTAGAAATAAAGACATATTGTAAAAACAATAACACCATCAAAGATGAGATGGTATTGATAAGTGATCTAAGTAGTAAAGTGAAGAGATTTTGAAAAGAAAATTGTTCTATTAAAAAAAACAATAAATGATAAAAAAAAAGACTAGACCCAAAAAATAATAAAAATCTAAGGATTCCAATATTGAATATATTTAATTCTACATCTTTTTCAATATCTTCAGTAGATGTTATACTATATAAAAAAGTAGGCTTTAAATAAGTAATCATTAGTAATACAAAAGTATTTAATCCCAAAGTATTTCTAAAAATATCCGTAATCATTCCCAAAAAAAATGCAATAATTAAAAGTTGAAAAACTGTTGTGCTTAGCCTTTGTTTTAGAATAAAAAATGCGATAATAATTGGAGAAAAAAAATAGGAGTAAGTCCCAAGATCTATAGCATCAATAACAAATATTTGAAATATTATTAAACCTAAAAACCATGCAATATTTTTAAATTCTAATATCATTCAAATTTTAAATGTTTATTGAGCTCTTCTTGAAAGTTATTCTTAACAAGAAATCCAATTTTTAAACTAGAAAAATTTTCCTCTAATTTCAGTTCAATATCTAATGTCTGGTCTTCTATATTTTTACTAATACTTATAACTCTACCTATTTTAACTCCTTTAGGATAAATACCCTCAGCTCCAGAAGTAACAAAAAAATCATTTTCATGGACTTTAGTATATATTGGAATATTATTCACATAAACTGAATTAAAATTATTTTTTTCGGGAATCCAAAGAAGGTCTCCCCAAGCGTTCGTTTTTTGATGAAGAATTTTTAATCCAAAATTTGGATTTATTACGGGTCTCACAGTAGCATAGTTTTTAGTTACGTTGGTTACTATTCCTATAACTCCCTTAGTTCCAATAAGTCCCATTTTTGGGACAACTCCATTTTGAGAGCCTGCATTAATTATTAAATTATTTTTGTAAAACTTGAATTGAGAATTGACAATATTTACTTCTTTAAATAAAAAGTTTTTTCTATAAATTGTATCGTTAGATTTTATAAATTTTTTACCAACAACTAAGTTTTTATTTAAAGTTTTTTCTTTTAAATAAGCATTTTCAATCATTAAATCATTGTTGACTTCCCTCAAAGAAAAATAAGAAAATAGACTGGATTGATAGTTAAGAAGTCCAGCAGATAAACTATTACTTGAACTTAAATAATGGTAATGATGATAATTATTAGTAGCACTAAATAAAAAAAATAAAGCAGTAGATTCTAAAAACAAGAAAAAAAGAAAGTTTCTGTACTTTTGAATAAGCAGAATTATATTTCTCATTTATATTATTATGATTCTAAGCCTTAATTAAAAATTGATAGTTATCAATATTTTTTAGTGCAATTCCCGTTCCTCTTGCCACTGCCCTTAATGGATCTTCAGCAATATGAACTGGTAATTTAGTTCTCGTAGATATTCTTGAATCCAGTCCTCTCAACATTGAACCGCCTCCAGCTAAATAAATTCCTGTTTTATAAATGTCCGCAGAAAGTTCTGGTGGAGTCATCTCTAAAGCACTTAATATAGCTTCCTCAATTTTTGAAATGGATTTATCTAGAGAATGGGCAATTTCTTTATAAGAAACATGAATTTCTTTAGGAATACCTGTCATTAAATCTCTTCCTCTAACTGCATAATCTTCAGGAGGGTTTTCTAATTTATCCAAAGCAGCTCCAACTTCAATCTTGATTTGCTCTGCTGTCCTCTCCCCAATTAAAATATTATGTTGCCTTCTCATGTATTCTTCTATGTCACTTGTAAAGTCGTCACCAGCTACTCTTATTGATTTGTCGCAAACTATACCTCCAAGTGCAATAACAGCAATTTCTGAAGTACCACCACCAATATCAATAATCATGTTCCCCATTGGTTCTTCAACATCTACACCAATACCAATTGCCGCAGCCATAGGTTCGTGGATAAGATAAACTTCTTTACCACCTGCATGCTCTGCAGAATCTTGAACTGCTCTTTTTTCTACTTCCGTTATCCCAGATGGAATACATATTACCATTCTCATGGTAGGTTGAATATACCTACTGCCACCTTTCATCATTTTTATCATTCCTCTGATCATGTGTTCTGCAGCTTGAAAATCTGCAATAACACCATCTTTTAGTGGTCTAATTGTTTTAATATTTTCGTGGGTTTTACCGTGCATTTGCTGTGCTTTTCTTCCAATAGCAATTACTTTTCCCGTGGTTCTATCCATTGCAACTATAGATGGTTCGTCAACTACTACTTTATCATTGTATATAATTAAAGTATTAGCTGTACCCAGATCAATAGCAACTTCTTGTGTAAATACATTAAATAACCCCATAAATGTAAATTTAATGTTTAAAATGTCTAATTCCAGTAAAAACCATACCAATTTTATTTTTATTACAAAAATCTATGGACAAATTGTCTTTAACAGAGCCACCTGGTTGAATAACAGCATTAACACCTTCCTTTCCTGCAATCTCAACACAGTCTGGAAAAGGGAAAAAAGCATCTGAAGCCATCACTGAATCTTTAAGATTGAAATTGAATGTTTTGGCTTTATTAAGTGCTTGATTAAGTGCATCAACTCTTGATGTTTGCCCTGTTCCACTAGCTAGCAGTTGTTGGTTTTTCACTAAAACTATGGTATTCGATTTTGTATGTTTTGCTATTTTATTAGCAAAATATAAATCCTCCATTTGATTTGCAGAAGGAGAAATATTTGTTTTCAATTCAAAAGTTTCAATTTTTTCTATTGATTCGTCTCGTTGCTGAATTAACTTTCCGTTTAAACATGATCTTTCAATCGTATTAGAAAATTCAGCATTTTTTTGAACAAGAATAATTCTATTTTTTTTGCTTTTTAATAATTCCAATGCTTCGATATTATAAGAAGGTGCTATAACTACCTCGCAAAAAAGAGTGTTAATAATTGTTGCTGTTTCTAAATCAATTTTATGATTGGTAATTAAAATTCCACCAAACGCAGAAATAGGATCTGCTTCTAAAGCCGCAGAATATGCGTCTTTTAAAATTCGTCTTGTTGCAAAACCACAGGCATTGTTGTGTTTTAAAATAGCAAACGTCGGTAGTGAATTTTTAAAATCCTCCATTAACATGATTGCAGCATCAATATCGAGTAAATTATTATAAGAAATTTGTTTTCCGTGTAATTGTGAAAAAACTTCATTTAGATTTCCGCTGAACCAACCTTTTTGGTGGGGGTTTTCTCCATATCGAAGTTCTTTGTGTTGATTTTCGCTAAAATAATTATGAATCGCGGTATCGTATTTACTAGAAACTGAAAAAGAGGCTGTTGCAAAAAACTTTCTTTCATTAATTGATGTTGAAGCTTTATTTTTGTTAGATATTATATTACACAATTCATCATAATGCTCTTTTTTAGAAAGAACGGTGATATCCTTAAAATTTTTTGCGGCTGCTCTTATCAATGATATTCCACCGATATCAATCTTCTCAATAATGTCATCTTCGCTTGAACCAGAACTGACTGTCTTTTCAAACGGATACAAATCAACTACAACAAGGTCAATGCTTGGTATTCTATATTCTTTTATTTGACTCTGGTCATTTTCATTAGACCTCCTATTTAAGATGCCACCAAAAACTTTCGGGTGAAGTGTTTTGACTCTTCCACCCAATATTGATGGGTATTCTGTTATATCTTCAACCGGAATAACTGTAACACCTAGGTTTTCAATATATTTTTGTGTGCCACCAGTAGAATAGATTGTAACATTATGGTTATCTAACAAAGAAACAAGTTCCGCTAAACCTTCTTTTGAAAAAACAGAAATTAAAGCACTTTTAATATGTTTTTCATCTTTCATGGTGTTTTTTTATAATTGCTGACAATTTTAACAACTATAAAGTAATTAATAAAGTTAAATCTTGTGATGTTGATAAAAACAGGGCGTTTGTTTAAAATTACTTGGAATTTCTAATTTTCTTGTACCATTTAACAGCTGCAAAGAGCAAGGCACCAAATAAAATAAAACCTACAGTACCGTAAATTCCATCTAGTTGATTTTTTAAAACAATAATAAAGATAATTGCAACTAAAAAAAGGGTTGCTACTTCGTTCCAAACACGTAATTGTGTGGATGTAAAATTGGATGCTTCATTTTTTTGCTTAAGAAATATATAATGACAAATTAAGTGATAAATAACTAACAAAAAGATAAAAAAAAGCTTCACATGCATATATGGAAGTTCTAAATAAAAGGGCTGTATGTAAAGCATTGAAAAACCAAATATTAATGTTAAAACCATTGCAGGCCAAGCTATAATCTTCCAAAGTCTCTTTTGCATAAGTAAATATTGCGACTTAAAAATACTTGAATTCTTTCCGTGGTTATCCTCAGATTCCGAATAATAAACAAAGAGTCTTACCATATAAAACATTCCAGCAAACCAGCTGACCATGAAAATAAGATGTAAAGCCTTGAAGTAACCAAACCAATTTATCATGTTGTAAAAATATTAATTAAAACCTTTGAAATGTAGAGATATCAAAAAGTAATTTTCATATATGCTTATTCCATTGTATATTCGCGAACTTTTAACAATTACATAGATGGCTATTATAGGGAAAATTAGAGAGAAATCTGGACTTTTAGTAACAATGGTAGGGCTTGGCCTTTTCCTTTTCATAATTCCAGTAAATGATTTATTAAATCAGTTTTCTGGGGGTGCTAATTCAACCCTCGGTTTATTTAATAACTCAGAAATCGATGCAAACGACTGGAAATATTATTTCAAAGAAAATAGAACAAGAAATAATTTAAGAATGAATAATATGAATTCAGGAGGTAACGGTAGTCTAACAAGTGCGGACGAAGACCAATTAAAAGTTACTACATGGAATCAAATGATTTCTGATACTATTTATCATTTCGAATTAGAAAAAGTAGGTTTAAGTGTTTCTGCTGAAGAACTAAATCAAGGCCTTCTCAATGGTGAAAATCCATTACCATCTTCTTTAAAAGAATTATTTGTAAAAGATGGTCTATACAACAAAGACTCCTTTAATATTTGGAAAACCAATAGAATAATTAATCTTCCTGATAATCCTGAATCCAAAAGAGACTTAAAAAACAACATAGAAGATCCATTAAAAAATGAAAGGAGAATTAACAAGTACGGGGCAATGCTTCAAAACGGAGTATTTACAACAGTACAAGAAGCTAAAAAATTTGCTAATGAAGACAAAATTTCTGCTAACATTAAATACGTTTTCGTAAGCTATGATAATATTAACGATACCTTAATTTCCTTAGACGAACAAAAAAGACAAGAATATTACAACGAACATTCGAACGAAAAAGTTTGGGAACAAAGACAAAATTTAGTGTCTTATGATTACTCAATTCTTACTTTTAAACCTTCTGCGTCTGATATTAGAAATTATACTGAAAGAATGGAATCACTTAAGGAAGATTTTCAGTCTTCTAAAAACGACTCTTTATTTGTTGCAAATTATGCAGAAACTCCGATGATGGTTCAATCTCCATATGGTCCAAGACCAAGCGGAAATTTCACTGGTCAACCTTACAAAGGCGGTAAATTTTCATCATTTATTGACGAGAAAATCAAAAACAGTTCTAAAGGTGATATAATTGGACCATTTGTAAATGGAGACAAAATTCAACTTGTTAAGATTTATGAAACAGGTGATGAAGAACAAGCTAAAGTCAGGCATATTTTAATTAATTCTAAAGAAGGTGATGTTGATGATGACAAAAACAAAAGACTAGCAGATAGTATTCTATACGCTGTTAGAAGAGATAGTAGTAAATTCAGTAGTTTGGTTTCTAAATATTCAGATGATCCGGGTTCAGTAGCTAATGGCGGAGTATATTCTTGGTTTCCTAAAGGTCAAATGGTTCCAGAATTCGAAGAGTTTAGTTTTTCAAAAAGAATCGGTAAATCTGGAGTTGTTAGAACCACTTACGGTTTTCATATTATTCAGGTTCTTGGAAGAAAAACTGGTTCTTTTAAAAAAATAGCTGTTGTTGATGAAACTATACAAGTAAGTAAAACAACACAAAATGAATATTACGATTCAGTTGCATTAGCCTTTTACTACAAGGCAGATTCTACAGATTTCACTACAGCGGCAGACGAATATGGTTTTGAAGTTAAATCTTCTGGGTATGTTCCTTTGATTTATCCAAACAGAAGAACATCTGGACTTTATGGGCCTGCAGACCTTAACAGAAATATGAATATAGCTAGGTGGGCTTTTAATAGTAATTCAGGTGATTTATTAGAACCAGAATATATTTCTAATAATCAATTAGTTTTAGCTGTTGTAAATGAGAAAATTGATGCTGATGTTACATCCTATAAAAATTTAAATACGCTCATGGAGCCTTTAATGAAGAATCATCTTAAAGCAATATATTATCAAAAAACATTTGCAAATAAGATTAGCTCCCTTAAAACTATTGATAGTGTCTCTAAAATATTAACTAGTAATGTCGAAAGTAAGTTTGTTAAATACAGCGATGTTAATATTGGGAATAATAGCCAAGAAGTTGCAGAGCCAAAAGTAATGGCCTATATTTTTAGTTTAGATGTCAATGAAATTTCTCCAATTATTGAAGGGAAAAAAGGAGTTTACATAATACAAGCGGAATCACAAAACAATAATTCAGTAGTAGAAGAAAGATCTATATCTACAAAAGCAGAAAGTAAGCAAAAAGAAATAAGAACTCAAATTGAACAAGGTTACTACCCAGCATTATACAACTCTTATAAAGTAAGAGATGATAGAGCTAAAAATATGATTTTAAGCAATTAATTTAAAAACTGCTTTAATCTTTCTAAACTTCTGTACTGTATAGCTTCTGCTACATGCTCAATTTCGATATTCTTTGAAGCAATTAAATCTGCTATTGTCCTAGATATCTTTTTAATTCTTGAAAAACTTCTTGCAGAAATATTTAATTTCAAAGATGCGTTACGTAAAAAAGAAAGCGTTTCTTCGTTAAGATTACAGTATTTATTGATTTCATTATTCTCTAATTGAGCATTTATTTTGGACTGTCGACTTATTTGAACTTTTCTAGCTTTCTGAACTCTTTTTCTTATAGTATCACTATTTTCTTCTTCTCTTTTAACACTAGTTAATCTATCTATTGAAACAGATTCCACCTCAATTTGAAGGTCGATTCGATCTAATAAAGGTTGACTTAATTTAGATAGATACTGTTGAGTTCTATGGTAAGATTGTCTAGTACTTGATGCACTAAAATATCCTCCATCAGGAGTAGGGTTCATAGCCGCTACTAACATTAAATTAGAAGGGAAATTTACTGTACCTGATGCTCTAGAGATAGTTACTTGCCCATCTTCGAGAGGCTGACGTAAAACTTCTAAAACTTTTCTTTTAAATTCTGGTAGTTCATCCAAAAAAAGAACACCATTATGAGCTAAAGAAATCTCTCCTGGCTTGGGGTGAGACCCTCCACCAACCAAAGCAACATCAGAAATTGTATGATGTGGATTTCTAAAAGGTGGTTTATATATTAATTTATTTTTTTGGTTGAATCTTCCTAAGTATGAATAAATTTTTGTTGTTTCTAACATTTCTTTTTCTGTCAGATTGGGTAATATTGTTGGAATACGTTTCGCTAACATTGATTTACCAGATCCTGGGGGGCCAATTAATAATATATTATGACCACCAGCTGCTGCAATTTCAATAGCTCTTTTAGCTATTTGCTGCCCAATTACGTCTACAAAATCTAAATAGCTGTTGAATGGTTTTATAACTGCTATTTCTTTTTTATTCAAAATTTCTTTTGTTCCTTGAAAATGCTGTATTAATTCTTTGAGATTATAGGCACCTACAATTTTTATTCCCTTTACCAGTCTAGCTTCGTTTGCGTTTTCTTGAGGAACAACAATACCTTTCATTCCCATTTGTTTTGCTTTTATAGTCATAGACAACACTCCTTTTACAGGTCTTAATTTACCATCCAAAGAAAGCTCTCCCATGACTATAAAGTCTTTAAAAAGCCCTGGTTTAAGTTGCTCAGAAGCACAAAGTATACCAATTGCAATTGGCAAATCATAGGAGCTCCCTTCCTTTTTTAAATCTGCCGGAGCTAGATTTATAATAATCTCTTTTACTGGGATTTTGTATCCGTTATTTTTTAATGCAGCCAGTATCCTAAAATGGGATTCTTTAACCGCGTTATCGGGAAGACCAACTAATAAAAATTTAGCTCCTCTAGATATGTTAACCTCTATATCTACTTTATGACTTTCTATTCCCTCTAAAGCACAACCTGTTATTTTCTCAATCATTTTTTTTTGACAAAGAAATAGGTTCTGGTACTTAAATTATTTACGTTGTTAAATTTTAGATGCTATTTTTTCAAATGACTTTATAGTATCATCAATATCCGAAAATGTGATCGCATCATTTAAAAAATAACTTTCATAAGCACTTGGAGGTAAATAAACACCATTTGCCAACATTCCATGAAAATAATTTTTAAAATATTTATTATCACCCTGTTGAGCTGTTTCAAAATTAACGACATGAGAATTGGTGAAATGTAAAGAAATCATTGACCCTATACTATTAATATGAAATGGTAATTTCCTTGTTTTAAGTACTGATTCCAATCCTTCTCTTAAATATATAGTTTTTGAATCCAAAGATTCATAAATACTTGTGTTGTTTTTAAGGTAATTCAACATGGCATAACCGGCTGACATTGCAACAGGGTTACCACTAAGAGTCCCTGCTTGATATACTGGCCCATCTGGAGCAAGAAAGTTCATGATATCTTCCCTACCACCAAAAGCTCCAACAGGTAGCCCACCACCTATTACTTTTCCATAAGTAACCAAGTCAGCATCTACGCCAAGAATTTCCTGGGCACCTCCTAATCCCAGTCTAAAACCGGTCATTACTTCATCAAAAACTAAAACAGTATTATATTGATTGCATAGTTTTCTTAACTCTAAGATAAAATCACTTTCAGGTAAAACGCAACCCATATTTCCTGCAATTGGCTCAACAATTACTGCTGCTATTTCATTTTTATACTCCTTAAAAAGATCCTTAACTTGACCGATATCGTTAAAACTTGCCAATAAAGTGTCTGATGCTGTAGCTTTAGTGACTCCTGGACTATTGGGAACTCCAAATGTTGATGCGCCACTACCAGCTTGTATTAGAAAAGAATCCGAATGGCCATGATAACAACCTGAAAACTTAATAATTTTATCTTTTTTAGTATATCCTCTTGCAAGTCTAATTGCACTCATACATGCTTCAGTTCCAGAATTTACAAATCTAATTTTGTCTACGTTTGGAGCTAATGAAACCACCAATTCAGCCATTTTAGTTTCTAATTCTGTTGGAATACCATAAGAAGTGCCCTTTCGAGATTGATTTTCTACAGCATTAATTATTTCAGGATGAGCATGGCCAATAATCATGGGGCCCCAAGAAGAAATATAATCGATATATTTATTTCCATCTTCGTCATATAGATATGCTCCTTTAGCCTCTTTAATAAAAATTGGACTTCCTCCAACAGACTTAAATGCTCTTACTGGTGAATTGACCCCACCAGGTATTACTTTTTTAGCTTCCTCAAATAATTTTTTAGATCTTTCGTTTATGAGTTTAAACATTTTTAATTCTCTCTATTTAATTCAGTTATATTTGCAAATAATAATTTTAAAGCATCAAATATCGTGACTAATTGGGAATTTTCTTTAGACTGTGCAAGAAAACTTGACGAAAATGATGAATTAAGTTCATACAGAGATCAATTTTACATACCTAATTTTTCTGGAGAACAGTCTATTTACTTCACTGGAAATTCTTTGGGGTTGCAGCCCAAAAAAGTACAATCTTATATACAAAAAGAACTTGAAGATTGGTCTAAATTTGGTGTAGAAGGTCACGAAAAAGCAGCTAATCCTTGGATCAGCTACCATGAAATTCTCACTGATGATATAAAAAAATTAGTAGGAGCTAAAAGTAATGAAGTAGTAGTTACTCACAGTCTCACAACAAACCTTCATCTTTTATTGATTTCATTTTACAGACCAACAAAAAAAAGATTCAAAATTCTGTGCGAGAAAAAAGCTTTTCCTAGCGATCAATATGCTCTAGAAAGTCAAGTTAATTTACACCAGCTAAAAGCTGAAGACTGTATAATTGAAATAGGACCAAGAGATGGCGAAGAAACTATTCGTAATGAAGATATCGTTCAAAAAATTGAAGAAATTGGTGAAGAACTATCACTAATTATGATCGGTGGTGTAAACTACTATTCCGGACAAGTATTTGATATGAAAAAAATTACAAAAGCTGGACATAATGTTGGTGCTTTTGTCGGATTTGATCTTGCTCATGGAGTAGGTAATATTCCAGTGGAGCTTAATAAATGGGGAGTGGATTTCGCTGCCTGGTGTTCGTATAAATATTTAAACTCTGGGCCAGGTGGAGTAAGTGGAATGTATATTAATGAGAAACATGTTGAAAACCCAAATGTTTTAAGACTGGCAGGTTGGTGGGGACACAATAAAGAAAACAGATTTCAAATGCCAGATAAATTTGACCCTATTCCCAGTGCAGAAAGTTGGCAACTGTCCAATGCACCTATATTGGCAATGGCAGCTCACAAAGCTTCATTAGATCTTTTTAGTGAAGTTGGGATGAGAAAATTAAGAAATAAAAGTATTTTACTTACCCAATTCATGGAGTATATAATTCATTACATAAATGAAAACTACAAGAGCAAATTAGAAATAATTACTCCAAAAAATATAAATGAAAGAGGTTGCCAGTTGTCAATAATTGCCCACGGCTTTGGAAAAGAACTATTTGAGAAACTTTCTGAAAATCATATTGTTGTTGATTGGAGAGAACCCAACGTGATTAGAGCAGCACCAGTCCCTTTTTATAACAGCTTTGAAGATGTTTTTAAATTTGGAGAAGTGTTGAAAAACATATTAAATGAACATTGATCCAGAATCAAAAATTTCATTGTTAGCAATTTCTACACTAATTTTCGGATTAGTGGTTTGGAGAATATCCAACAGAGTTTTTAAAGCAAATAATAGACAACAGAATAACAAATTTGATCAATCAGAATATCGTAAAAGATGGAAAAGAAGATAATTATTGTAGGAGCTGGATTAGTAGGATCTCTTTGGGCAGTTTATATGAGAAAAGCTGGCTATAAAGTAGTAATATATGAAAGAAGATCAGATATTAGAAAAGCCGAAATTAGTGCTGGAAAATCTATAAACTTAGCTCTTTCGGCCAGGGGTTGGAATTCTTTGAATGCAGCTGGAATAAAAGCAGACATTGAAAAAATCGCAATTCCAATGAGCGGTAGAATAATGCACAGTGAAGAAGGTGAATTAACATATCAACCATATGGTAAAAAAGAGGAAGCTATTTATTCTGTTTCCAGAGGACATCTTAATGCCATAATGATGGACCTTGCGGAAGAAAAAGGAAATTCAACCATACACTATAATCATCAATGTCTGAATGCTGATTTAAAAAATGGTAAAATAACTTTAAAGAATCTTTTAACTGATGAAATTTTTGAAGACCAAGCGGATGTAGTATTTGCTGCAGATGGAGCTTATTCAGCCATCAGATATAATTCAATGCAAAAAGTAGATCGTTTTAATTTTAGTCAGTTTTATGTTGAAGATGGTTATAAAGAGTTGCTGCTTCCTGCTGGAAAAGATGGAAGTTATCAAATTGAAAAAAATGCATTACATATTTGGCCAAGAGGAAGGTTTATGTTAATTGCTTTACCAAATGAAGATGGTTCTTTTACCTGTACGCTATTTATGCCCTACGAGAATCATGAACATGCATTTAATGATTTAGATACAGATGAGAAAGTGGATGATTTCTTTAAAAAAGTTTTTCCTGACTTTTATGACATGATGCCTAACCTTATAGAAAATTGGCATCAAAATCCATTATCATCCATGTCCATAACAAGATGCTTTCCTTGGACTATGGGTAAATTTGCTCTTTTGGGAGATTCTGCTCATGCTACTGTTCCATTTTACGGTCAAGGAATGAATGCTGGATTTGAAGATTGCTTTGTGATGTGGGAACTTTATAACAAATATGGGAATTGGAAAGAAACTTTTCAAGAATTTCAAAAGATTAGAAAACCAGACGGAGATGCGTTACAGGATCTTTCTTTAGATAACTATTACGTGATGAGAGACCACGTAGCAGATAAAAAATTCTTACTTCAGAAGAAAATTGAATCAAAGTTACATGAAAATTATCCAGATAAATGGATTCCTCTATATAGTCAAGTTTCTTTTAGTACTATAAGATATTCTGAAGCTTACAAAAATGGTAAAAAGCAAGAAAAAATAATGAAAGAAATAATGAAAATTTCAAATATTGAAGAAATTTGGAAGTCTGATGAAATTGAAGACAAAATATTATCCATGTTATAAATGTCAAAGAAAGGTTATTTCACCATACTACTGACTATATTTTCTTTTACTGGAACTTGTCAATTTTACAGTAAGAAAAAAACACCTCTGATTAATTTTAACGGCTTGTACAGAATGCAACATTTTTATGTAAGTCCTGGAGCTACTTATATGATACCTCAAAGTTCTCCAAGTGAAATAAAAGATCTAAAAAAAAGAGGTAGAATGGGTATTCTTCTTGAAGCAGGGGCTTATTATATATTTGAAAGAGGAGGTAATGTTTTTAATTACATGGATTATGGTTTTGGATTCAAACGGTTATCAGGAAGTCAATTCAACGACCTTGACGAAAAAAATATTTTCAAACAAAATTACCTTTCAGCAAATGTTAATCTAAACAACATTTGGCAACTCTCAAATAAAAATTTCCTACAGTCTAGCATCGGAGCAAATATGGATTTTAAGATTTCTGAGAAAGAGCAACCAACTCCAAACACAACTGATAAATTAATTTTCTCCTGTCATCTGAAAATTGGCTATGGATTTAAAATTAAAAAAACATTATTTATAATTCCTTCAATTGAAACACCTTTTATAAATATAAAAAAATGGGAACAAGGAAAATCAACTTATGGAATTTTTGACAGTAGATACCGACCTATTTTAATTAAATTACGATTTATTTGGTTGAAAAAACTAGGTAAAGGAGATTGTCCCCCTGTTTACACGAATCCAGAGGATGATGCAAGAAACGAAAGAAATTATATGCAATAATGAATAATTCTCAAAAAAAAGCTTCAGAATCATTAGCAGTACAAACTAAAATGGTTCTACCCAATGACACCAATCCATTAAATACTTTATTTGGAGGAAGATTATTAGAATGGATGGATGAAATCGCAAGTATTTCTGCACATAAACACTGCGGAAGAGTTGTAGTTACTGCTTCTATAAATAATGTTTCTTTTAACGAACCTATTTTTGCTGGAGAAATCATTTCTTTAAATGCACAAGTCAGTAGAGCTTTTAACTCCTCAATGGAAGTATTTATTGATGTTTTTGTAGAAGATAGTGACGGTAGTAGAAGAAAATGTAACGAAGCTATTTACAATTTTGTAGCTATCGATCAGAACAGAAATCCAATAAGTGTTCCAGCATTAATCCCAGAAAATCAAACTGACAAACAAAGATTCGATTCAGCGCTAAGAAGAAAGCAATTAAGCCTCGTATTAGCTGGGAAATTAAATCCTGAAGACGCAAAAGAGTTAAAAAATGTTTTATTTCCAAATTTAAAATGAAAGCAGAAGTATGTAACCAAATATTTAGAGAAGTAATTAATCAATACCACCTTAATGACGATGTTGATTCATTATATAAAAACTCTTTTGATACTAGTAGTCTTGAATTTCTTTTATTTGAAAAATGTTGGATTGATACAGTTCAGTGGCATTTAGAAGATATTATCAGAAAACCAGATTTACCACCAAAAAATGGACTAGATATTAAACATCGAATAGATATTTCAAATCAAAACAGAACAGATATAGTTGAAAAAATTGACGACTTTTATTTTGGTGTTTTTGAAAATGTTATTTCAAAAAGTAATAATTTAAATACGGAAAGTCCTGGATGGGTGGTCGATAGAATGTCTATACTTTGTCTAAAGATTTATCATATGAACGAACAAGTTCAAAGAACAGATGTAAATTCAGAACATTTAGAAAATTGTAAAAATAAATTACATACATTAAATGAACAACAAAAAGATCTTAGTCTATCCTTTAATGAACTTCTGGAAAATTATAAAAGCGGTGAAAAGAAAATGAAGGTTTACAGACAAATGAAAATGTACAATGATTCTTCATTAAATCCAGAGCTATATCAAAAAAAAGACTCCTGAAAATATTTTGCTTCTAAGATTTTCTGCTCTTGGTGATGTTATCTTATTAAGACCAACCGTAGATTCTTTATTAGAATTATATTCAAATGTAACTATCTGGATTGTTTCCAATAAAAAGAATCAATCTCTATTCAATCATCATGAGAGGGTTAAATTTATTGGTGTAGACTTAGGCAACAATATTTTTAAAATTTTTAAACAGATAAAACAACAAATCTCAGGTGTTAATTTTGATGTAGTTTACGACTTACATGATGTTATTCGTTCAAAAATCATACGCTTATTGCTTGTAAATAAAACGCAAAAAACAAGAGTTTTTTATAAAAAAAGATCTCTTAAAAAACAAATAATTGATAAAAAAATTAAGCTCACTCAACTAAAACACTCAAGTGAAAGATATGCGAATTGCTTAAAAAATGATTTTCCAAAAATTGATTTTAGTTCTTTTAAGAAAGTATTAAAGTTTAAGGGGAAGAAAAAAAACACCATTGGAATTGCCCCATTTGCAGCTCATGAAAGCAAGCAGTGGGAGCTGACAAACTATTTTTACATCTTCAAAAAATATGATACCTATAACTTTATAATTTTTGCGTTTGGAAAAAAAGAAAGACTTACGACTGAAAAGCTATTTTTAAAATTTAAAAATGTTGAGATTATTTCCAATAAATCTGAAATTACTGAACAAATGGAACTTATTAATGAATGTAAAGTATTCTTGTCCATGGACAGCGCCAACATGCATTTAGCCAGTCTTACTAGTACAGCAGTAGTTTCAATATGGGGACCAACTCATCCATTTCTAGGTTTCGGACCCTTATTTAATGAAAAATATATTGTACAACTGAATAAATTATCGTGCAGACCTTGTAGTATTTATGGGAAAATTAAAAACAAACACAAAGAGTGTGCAAAGAAATCCATGAGTGGGATTTCTCCAAAAATGGTAGTAGGAAAAATAGAACTTGCTTTAAAGAATTAAGCTTCTTCTAAAGTGAATTTAAAGCTTTCCATTATTTGGTTGCAAAGCAGTTTTGTACAAGCTTTTTCCACAGCCTCACCAGCAGATTTTTCATCATTTGAATCTACAAACAATGTTATATGTTTACCGATTCTGACATTACTAATTTCTGTAATACCTAAATTATCCATACTCTGGCTTACCGCTTTTCCTTGTGGGTCAAGAAGAGCTTCCAATGGCATTATATTAATACTAGCTTTAAATTTCATGAAATAAAATTATAAATTATTGAAAATATTAAATACAAAAATAGAACAATAGGTAGAATAAGAACATAATAACCTAATAATATTAAAATGATAGAAGATACTATTGAAATAAAGATTAGCGTGAATAATAGCTTGTTATTTTTAAATTGAAAATTATTTATTTTAAAAGCGATAAATTTCATATTAACGACCATCAGTGATGCAAAAGTAATAGCTATGAATGGAAATATTTTTTTAAAAAATTCATATCCATTTTCTATAAAAATAATTGATAAGCTAATTGCTAATAAGGCAAAGCCAGGACTGGGTAACCCGCTAAAATAAGTAGTTTCTTGTTGAACAGAATTAAACCTTGCTAATCTGATGGCTGCAAAAACTGGAATTAGTCCAATTATTAAATAAAGAAATCCCTCAGTAAATAAAGACTCTAAAAAAGGTACTGTGATGCTTAAATTATAAATAATAATAGCAGGTGCTATACCAAAAGTGATAAAATCCGCAAGGGAATCTAATTGCGCCCCTAGCTTGGAAGATACTTTTAACCAACGAGCAGAAAAACCATCTAAATAATCAAATACAGAAGCTATAATAATACTGAAAATAGCATGATTTATTTGATTATTAAAAGCAAAACAAATAGACATCCAACCTAGTATAAGGTTACATATTGTTAAGAAATTTGGAATATTTTTTTTCATGAATTATAAACTAAATTAGTTTAATCTTCGTTCTCTTATATATAATAAGCTAAAAATTAGTTTTTACTTAAATAAATATCGTTAATTTTAATTGTGAATAAAATATTATTAATATTAGTCATTTTTTTTTCTCATCACTTAGTAGCTCAAATCAACGCCCCAAAATATAGTAACGAGTTTTTAAATATTGGTGTTGGTGCAAGATCTTTAGCAATGTCTAACGCTGTTATTACAAGTACAAAAGGGGCAATGTCTGGATATTGGAACCCTAGTAATCTTGCAAATACTACAAACGATATACAAATCGGGTTAATGCATGCTGAGTATTTTGCAGGAATAGCTAAATATGATTTTGGCAGCATCGTTAAGAAAATTGACGATAAAAGTAGTTTTGGAGTTTCATTTTTAAGATTTGGGGTAGATAATATACCAAACACAACAGATTTAATTGATGCCCAAGGAAATTTAAATTACGATAGAATTACCTATTTCAGTGCTGCAGATATTGCATTCATTGGTAGTTATGGAAGGAAAATAAATGAATTCTTGTCTGTGGGATCCTCAGTTAAAATCATCAATAGAACTGCCGGAGATTTTGCTAAGGCTTGGGGTTTTGGATTGGATTTTTCTACAAGCTACAAGAAAAATGACTGGGCTTTAGCTATCATGGCTAAAGACATAACATCTACTTTCAATGTTTGGAATTATAAACTAACTAGTGAGATGATTAATACTTTTAACAACACTGGAAATGAACTACCGCAAAACGGTGTTGAACTCACTCTTCCAAGAATCATTTTTGGAGCTAGCAAAAACTATGAACTTGAAGAAAATGTTCATTTATTATTAGAAATCAACGCCGATATTACCACAGACGGCAAAAGAAATGTTCTGTTATCAGGTGACCCTTTTTCTATTGACCCTCATATTGGAGCAGAAGTAAATATTCGAAATATTGTATACCTAAGAGGTGGTATAGGAAATATTCAAAAAACACCTGACTTAACTGGAAATATAATTTATACCATTCAACCTAATTTAGGTTTAGGAATTAATATAAAAGGAGTTAATATCGAATATGCTTTAACTGATATTGGAGATGCATCAATTGCAGAATACAGCAATATATTTTCACTAAAATTTAACCTAAATCCAGAATAAATTGAACTTTTTAAGGAAAATTATTTTTTTCTTTCTTTACGTTTTAATCCTGCTTAATTTTTATTCTCAAAGTTTAGGAAACGAATGGATTAATTTCAATCAAAAATATTTTCATTTCCCAATTTCTAATAGCGGAATTCATAGAATTGAATTTACTACACTAAATTCCTATTTAAATAATTACGGAATTGATATAAGTACTATTCAACATGATAATTTTCAATTATTTGGGAAAGAAAAAGAAGTTTCAATACTGGTAAAAGATTATGATAATAATGGATTTTTAAATCAACAAGATTATATTGAGTTTTATGCAGAAAAAAATAACGGTTGGCTAGATACTCTAGTCTACGACTCTGCTTCTTATATTCCAGATAAATATTACAGTCTATTTAACGATACCATTAGATATTATTTCACTTGGAATAATAGTATTAACAATAAAAGAACTGTAGTAGAAACAGACACTAACTTTAGCAGCTATAATATTGTGAATTATTGTTGGAAAAATGAAATACTAAAATTTAATTCTAAATATTTATTTGGAAAACAACAAAGTGGCATATCCAGCCCTAAATATGATGATGGTGAAGGCTGGGCTGGTCCCAGTCTTACAAAAAATGCTTCTAATACAGAGCAAATAAATTCTTTAAATAGTTATAATAACGGTCCCTCCAGCTTTGGAGAAGTCAATATTATATCTGCTAATTCTTCAACAAGTAATTCCAGTAGTAACAATCATAATACAAAACTATACATTAACAACAACTTATTATTTGATACTAGTTATTCCTCTTATAAAACCCTTCATTTAAAATATAATTTTAACAGTATTAATCTTTCCCCATTAACAGAATTTAAACATGAGATTTCTGATATTGGACAAGGTACTGATTATCAAAATATTGCATCTATCAATCTTTTTTACCCACATAACTTCGACTTTTCAACATACGATAAAACACATTTTGGAATTCCATCTATATCTAACCAAAAACAACGTATTACTATTTCTAATTCTGTCAATTCTACTGGTAATGATTTATTATACATTCTTGACGACATCAATAGAATTATTCCCATTGTAACAAATAACAATGTATTGGAAGCTGTAATCCCAACTGGATTGAATGACTCAATTATTTGTTATTTAACTACGGACTCTAATATTCAATATGTAAACGAAATTTCTTCCGTGAACAGTCAGGGTTATTTTACGAATTTTAGTATTCAACAATTAGACAGTGCCTTTATAATTGTAACTCATAAAGAACTACTCTCTTCGGCAAGAACTTATGCATCTTACAGGGCTCAAAACATGGATACTTTAGTAGTGGATATAGAAGAACTTTACCACCAGTTTTCAGCGGGGATATATAAAAACCCTCTTTCAATTAAGAGATTTTTAAAATTTACCATGCAAAATTGGCCTACCTGGCCTTCGCATCTTTTTTTGATTGGTAAATCTGTTAGGTTTAATGATGAAACCACTCCTGGCTCAAGAAGTGATTCAACTTCTTACAGACTCAATGCTGTTCCGTCTTGGGGTTATCCAAGTTCAGACAATCACCTAGCAGTGGGGTTAGAACCTAACAAAAGAGGGTTTTCTATTCCCATTGGAAGATTAAGCGCTGTAGGAAACTCCTCTGTTTTAACTTATTTAAACAAAGTTATTGAATTGGAATCTTACCAAGGTACTAATAGCACTTACAATTTAGAAAATAAAGGATGGCAAAAAAATATTGCTCATTTTTCTGGTGGAAGTGACAGTTCAGAACAAGCTTATATGAATAATAAGTTACTGGAATTTCAACAAATTATTGAGGATACTCTTTTTGGAGGACAAGTTAAAAAATTTGGGAAAAATCCTTTTACTTCTGTTATTGACCCATTGGAGTTTCAAATAGTTCAAGACTATTTAGAGGAAGGTGTTTCATTAATAACTTTTTTCGGACATGCATCTTCGGGATATGGTTTTAGCCAAAATATTGACCAGCCTGATAATTGGAACAATCAAGGAAAATATCCAATTGTAGTTGGTTTAGGGTGTTATTCTGGAGATGTTCACAATACAGATACTAATAGTTTTGCAGAACAAATATTACGTCCTCAGAGCAGTGGCGCCATTGGTTTTATATCTACGGTAAAACAGGGTTTTATACCCTACATCAATCAGTATGCAAAATATCTTTACAAGATGATAGGTAATTATGGATATAATAAAAGCATTGGTCAACAAATGGTAATGACTATTGATTCTCTAGATCTTAATACTTCGACATTGTCCTGGGAACCAAAATTTGAAAGTAATTATAATGGGATGACGCTTCAGGGAGATCCCGCTGTTAAAGTTAATTCTCACTCTCTTCCAGAGCTTGTAATTAATGAGCAAAGAATATGGACTGAGCCGAGAATTGTTGATCTATCAAAAACTAGTTTTGAGCTAAAATTCGAACTTTATAATTTAGGAAAGTCTATTAAAGATTCTATATACGTTGAGGTAAGGCAAAATTTACCAAATGGGTCTGATACTATTTACTCTAAATTCGTTCATGGCGGACTTAATAAAGACACTGTAACTTTTAATATTGTAAATAACTCTGAAAATAGCGTTGGTCAAAATATTTTCAATATTTCGGTAGATCTTCCTATATCAAATATACAAGAAGCAGAAGACGAAACGGCCAACAACAGTGCAGAATATATTTTAAATATATCTTCTAATTCTATAATCCCTGTTTGGCCTTATGACTTGAGTATTGTAGGAAACCCGTCTGATACTTTAAGAGTTTCCACGATTAATCCCTTAGAACCTCTGAACACCTACTATTTTGAAATTGATACTACAGTTTATTTTAATTCATCATTTTTAAAAACACAGTCTGTTTTATCAACTGGAGGAGTTATTGAAGCTTCTCCAAATAACTGGCTAAATGCTAGTAATGGTAGTAGTGACTCCTTAATATTTTCTGACAGTGCTGTATATTATTGGCGAACCAGACCAGATAGCACAGTTATAGACTGGAAAACAAGATCCTTTCAATATTTAAAAAATAAATGGGGATGGTCTCAGGCACATTTCGATCAGTTCCGAGATAATGAATTTTTAAATATCAACTACGATACCGTTAATAAACAATTTAACTTTTTACCTACTTTTAAAAGCATTACTTGTAAAAATTATATTCAACATGTTGCTCTTGGTTCTGAATGGTCCGGAACATATTGGGAAGTTAGCGGAGACATTGCAGATTATGGAGGCTGGATAAAGCCAGCAATTATGATTGGAGTAGTTGATCCTAATTCATTAAATTATTGGAAAACTCCTTTTATAGATAATTCGACCACTCCCCCAACGATACTCAATCCAAACAATTGCTTTGGACAATATAATGGAGATCCTGGGATTTGTGGCAATACATCTTTACTAGGTAGACCTCGAGAGCAAGGTTATTTCATGTTTAGATATGATGTTCCGACTCAATTAGATTCTTTAGCAAGTTTTTTAGATAGTAAAATCCCAAATGGTCATTACATTATTGCTTACAGCTATATTCCAAATAGCTATGGTAATTCTCTGCTTTACAACAGCCCTTTATATGCTAACTGGTCCAATGATTTGTTTACTTCATTTCAAAACCTGGGTGCTACTGGATTTACCAATTCAAACCAACCGGACGATGGTTTTATTTTCTTTTGTGAAAAAGGTGATCCTTCAACTGCTATTGAAGTTAGATCAGATTCTATAGCTCCAGGATTTGTCCCTTCTCAGCTTTTAGAACTTAGTACCAGTATCTCCAGTTCTTTAGAAAATGGGAAAATGACTTCTTCGGTAATTGGTCCTTCGCTTAATTGGGGAAATATTTATTGGGAACAAAATGCCTTAGAGTCTTTATCAGCTGATTCGTCAAGACTAAGAGTTTTAGGACTCAGCTCATTAACATCTAATCAAAAAACAATAATAATAGATACTCTTTTTTCAAATATTGATTCGATAATTAATTTAGAAAACATAGACAGCAACTTTAATTTTTTGCAATTGGAACTAGAGACTTTTGATGACTCACTGTTAACACCAGCTCAAATATCTAGATGGCAAATTACCTACGATCCGTTACCAGAACTGGCGCTGAATCCAAAAAAAAGATGGTATTTGGACTCTTCCATTGTACAACAAGGAGATTCCATATATTTTGCGGTAGCCATAGAAAATATTAGCCCTTTTAATATGGATAGTATATTGGTAAAATATAAGTTAGAAAACCAATCAGGAATCATCAATATACCGTACTCAAAAAGAGATTCTCTAAAAGCAAGAGCCGTTCTTATAGACACCATGGCAATACCATCCAGAAACCTAATAGATGATTACTATATGTGGATCACTGCGAATCCTATTATTGGTTCAAAAACAGACCAACCAGAGCAATTTTATTTCAACAATTTAGCTCAGACTAAAATTAGTGTGGTCAAGGATAATACAAACCCTTTACTTGATGTAACTTTTGACGGCGTTCATATTTTAAATAACGATATCGTGAGCCCCAACCCATTTATTATTATTGAGTTGGACGATGAAAACCCTTTTCTAGTTTTGAATGATGATGTAGATACAGCAAATTTCCAACTGGAAATAATGAATCCTAATAGCTCTAATTGGAAGAGAATAAACTTTTACAACAATAACAACCCTAATCTAGATTGGTATGTTAAAGAAGATGAAAATAAATTTATTATTGAATTTAAACCAAGTTTTAGAGAAGATGGGATTTATAAATTAAGAGTCCAAGGACAAGACAAATCTGGTAATTTAAGTGGTGATGAACCCTATCAAATTCAATTTGAAGTAATTCAAAAATCAACAATTTCAAATATTTACAATTATCCAAATCCTTTTTCTACTAAAACACATTTTGCATTTACATTAACAGGAAGTGAAATTCCTGAGAGACTAGATATTCAGATTCTAAATGTAAGAGGAAGATTGATAAAACAAATAGCTCTTCATGAAATTGAAATACTAAAAATTGGGAATAACGTTACGGAATATTATTGGGACGGAACTGATGATTTTGGAGATCCAGTTGGCAATGGAGTTTATTTATATAGAGTAATATCAGAAATTGATAAAGAATCTATTGAACATAGAGAGACTTCAGGAGACAAAGCATTCACAAATGGAATTGGGAAAATGTACTTAATTCGATAAAGAAAATTTTGATTTTAATTTTAAAAACTTTGTTTCATAAAATCTGTAGCTAACATAAGAAACCAATAGTGTTAAAATAAATATAAGTATTGGATAAACTAGGATATTGAAAACTAAAGAATCATTATAATTAAAATTTAAAATAATGGTAATAACAATACCGTGGTAACAATACAATCCAAAAGAAATTTTACCAAAAAAATCGAAAAACCTAATTCTTGAAAATTTCAAAATAGAATTATCACAATAGCTTTGCTCCAGTATAATAAAGGCAAAGAAAATTGAAAATATTAATCTTTGAAAAATTATGAAAAGATCAAATTCTAATAATTTAGGAGCAGCAATAAATACAACTGCCATTATCAAATAAATTAACAAAATTTGAACGCTAGAAAGATCTTTTACAATACGATATAGTTTGTTTTTTTTAAAGGCAAATAAGGCGATTATAGCACCAATCCCAAAATTCCCTAAAGTACTTAGAGTATTGAAATTTAAATGTAAGGTTTCCTTTAAATAAAAACATCTAAACATTAAAGAGCTAATAATTAGAATTATCGATATAGCTAACAATTTTTTATTGAACCATTTTAGAACTAATGCCCAAAAAACATAAAACTGTTCTTCAACAGAAATAGACCATAAAAAAACCATGAAAAACAAAAACTCATATCCGTTTTTAATAATATCATAATTTAATATAAAGAATAAAAAACTGTAAAAAGAAGGTAGCTCGTTTGTAACTTCATTAAAGTAATAACTTATGTAAATAGTCATAAAGCCAAGAAAAACTACTAAAAAGTAAAGCGGCCAAATTCTCAACGATCTTCTTATTAAAAAATACTTAAGATTAAAATTTTTAGAAAATTGCAATTCTTCTAATGCTTTCCAAGTTATTAGAAAACTAGAGAGAACAAAAAAGGAATCTAAAGATACGAAACCTAAAATCTTTCCATATTTTTGTAAAATAATATAAAATCTAGAGCTTATTAATTCTATGTTGTGATTGAAAAATACATGCCCAAAGAAAATACCTATAAAACCTATAAATCTTAAAGAATTCAGTTCTCTGAAATAGGTAGGCTTATAACTATCTTTATACAACTTTTTTTAATTTAGAATTAATTAAACTTATAACTTAATTTTATAATATCCGACTTTAAATGTTTATTGATACACATACACATATATATCTCCAAGATTTTGAAGAAGATAGACTACAAATTATTGATGAATGTTTAAATAACAAAATTAACAAGCTTCTTTTACCAAATATTGATAGTAGCACCATAAAAGATGTGGTAAAATTATCAAAAGATTACAGGGGAGTTTGTTTTCCGATGGTAGGTTTGCACCCTTGTTCTGTTAAAAATGATTATGAAAATCAGTTAGTAATGTTGAAACCCTATCTTGAAAAATGTAATCCCGTTGCCATTGGTGAAATTGGTATGGACCTCTATTGGGACTCATCCACTTTAGAAATTCAGAAAGAAGCATTTATTCAACAAATAAAATGGGCTGAAGAATACAACTTACCTATTGTTATTCATGCAAGAGAATCGTACAATGAAATTTTTCAAATATTAGATCAGGTAAACTCAGCTAATTTAAAAGGAGTTTTTCATTGTTTTTCAAGTAATTTAAAAGATGCCGAACGAATTTTGGAATACGGTGGATTCAAATTAGGAATCGGTGGAGTTGTAACTTTTAAAAACAGTGGTTTAGATAAAGTAATTAAAGAAATTAGTATAGAAAATATTGTTTTAGAAACTGACGCTCCTTACTTAACTCCAACTCCTCATAGAGGCAAAAGAAATAAAAGTAGTTACCTAACATTAATTGCTGATAAACTTTCAGATATTTACGAAATGAGTATCGATGAAATTGGCAAAATAACTTCTAATAATGCTGCAAAAATATTTGACATATAAAATTTTATTTCTTTTAATTATTACTCCTGTTTACTTGATTGGAAATAATATTGATTTTACCAAAAACATCAATACAACTAAAATTAGTATTCTAACATGTGATCCTGGAAACGAGATATACTCACTTTTCGGTCATAGTGCACTTCGAATTAAAGACACTAAAAATCAAATTGATATAGTTGTTAACTGGGGACTCTTTGAGTTTTCAGAAAATCAATTTGAATTTGGTTATGATTTTGCAAAAGGAAGGTTAAATTATTTTATGGGGCTACAATCCATGTCCAACTTTATCAACGAATATGCAATATCTAACAGAGGGGTCCGAGAACAAGTTTTAAATTTAGACGAGCAAGAAAAGTTAAATCTACTTTCTATAATTTCCGAAAATTACAAACCTGAAAATAGAAATTATCGATATGAGTTCTTTTATGATAATTGTTCTTCTAGAATTAGAGATCTATTAATAGAAGTATTTAAAGAAAAGATAAATTTTCACAAATCTCCTTTAGCGGATAAAAATACTTTTCGTGAAACAATTCATCAATATCTAAAATACGATCCATGGCTTGAATTAGGTATTGATTTAGTTTTAGGTAAAAAAATTGATATTTTAGTAAGTAATAATAACTTAATGTTTCTACCTGAAAAAGTAGAATCTATATTGGATAAAAGTCAAGTTGAAAATGAATCAGTAAAGAAAAATATTATCCTTACCAAATCAACTATTGTAAACTCCAATAACCAAGAAAGAACTTCTGAAAACATCATAAAATATAGTTGGGGTATTTTCTTTATTACATTGATATTATTGTACTTGAAACAAAGCCATTTAATACGCATTTGGTCTATAATGAACCTTTCTGTATTGGGGATTATTGGAATATTACTAATTTTTATGTGGTGGGGAACCGATCACCAAGCAACTAAGATGAACTTTAACTTGCTATGGGCTAGCCCGTTACATTTTATTTTAATTGTAAATATATTGAAGAAAAAAAGTGGGGTGTTTTATTACTGGTTTTTAGTTTTTTCTCTCATTATAATTTTCAGTACCGTATTATTTTGGTTTGCTCTAATACAGGATTTTAACCCATTTGTAAAACCACTTATTCTTCAATTAGGACTTATTTATTATTATTATTTTAAAAAAAATAAAAATCAAATTAATCTTCATAAAACAAGTGGTTGATTTTAACCATTATTTCTAAATTAGTATTATAAAAAAATTACAATGGAAAAATTCGATGTTGTTGTTATTGGTTCTGGACCTGGTGGTTATGTGTCAGCCATAAGGTGTGCACAGTTAGGTTTAAGTACTGCTATAATTGAAAAATACAATACTCTTGGGGGAACATGCTTAAATGTCGGGTGCATTCCATCAAAAGCACTTTTAGATTCTAGTGAACATTTCAAAACTGCATTACACGATTTTGAAAAACACGGTATAGACATTAGCACACCAAAAGTGAATCTTCCAAAGATGATGGCTAGAAAAGAAGAAGTTATCAGTCAAACGTGTGACGGTGTTCAATATTTAATGGATAAAAACAAAATAAAAGTTTTCCATGGTTTTGGTTCATTTATCGATGCCAATAAAATTGCAATTGATGGTAAGAAAAAAGAAACTATTTATGGTGACAAAATAATAATAGCTACTGGCTCTAAGCCCAACTATTTCCCAGGAATGGAGCCCGACAAGAATAGAATTATAACTTCTACCGAAGCACTTTCATTAAAAGAAATTCCCAAACACATGATTGTGATTGGTGGGGGTGTTATTGGATTGGAGTTGGGATCTGTTTACAGCAGGCTTGGAGCAGATGTGACTGTGATTGAATTTCAAGATGGACTATTACCAACTATGGACAAGACTTTAGGTAAAGAACTGATGAAAATTTTAAAAAAAGAAGGTGTTAAATTTTTATTCAACCATGCTGTTCAGAAAGTAAACGCAGTAAAAAATGGAGTTCATTTAGAAGTGAAAAATAAAAAAGGAGAAATGATCTCTGTTGAAGGAGATTATTGTTTGGTAGCAGTTGGCAGGAAAGCTTACACAGACAAATTAGGTCTTGAAAATATTGGATTAGAGACTGATAAAGCAGGTAGAATCATAACAGACAACCATTTAACGACATCTTTAAAGAACATATATGCAATTGGCGATGTTGTCAAAGGAGCTATGTTAGCACATAAAGCTGAAGAAGAAGGAGTTTTTGTTGCAGAACACATTGCGAATCAAAAACCACATATTGATTATAATTTAATTCCAGGAGTTGTCTACACTTGGCCAGAAGTGGCTTCAGTTGGAAGAACTGAGCAGGAATTAAAAACTGACAACATTGATTTTAAAGTTGGTCAATTTCCAATAAGAGCCTTAGGAAGAGCCAGAGCTTCTATGGATATTCAGGGACTGATAAAAATAATTTCAGATTCTAATACCGATGAAGTTTTAGGTGTTCACATGATTGCTCCTAGAGCAGCAGATTTAATTATGGAAGCTGTTGTTGCTATGGAGTACAGAGCAAGTGCAGAAGATATAGCAAGAATCTGTCATCCACATCCAACTTACAGTGAAGCTGTTAAAGAAGCTGCACTTTCAGCAACCGATAGTAGACCTTTACATATATAAAATATGAGCATTAAAAAGACTGGGGTTCTTCTAGTAAATCTAGGAACACCTGACAGCCCTAAAGTAAGTGATGTCAAAAAATATTTAAGAGAATTCTTAAATGATGGAAGAGTAATTGATATAAATGCAGTTGGTCGAAAATTATTAGTAAATGGTATCATAGCCCCAACAAGAGGCCCAAAGTCTGCAAAAGAATATAAGAAATTATTTAAAATTGGAGAAGGATCATCTCCACTTTTGACTTATGGGATTAATCTAACTGAAAAAGTTAAAAAAATGTCCCATAACCAGTTTGATACCTATCTTGCCATGAGATATGGAAATCCAAGTATGGAAAAAGTTCTTGGTGAAATGAGACTGAAAAACTACGATCAGATTATTATTTTCCCATTATATCCCCAGTATGCATCTGCAACAACAGGTTCTATTTCTGAAAAAGCATTTAAAATAATTAGTAAATGGTGGGTAATTCCTGAAATAAAAATAATGGGTCAGTTTTATGACGATTATAGATATTTAGAATGTGTTAAAAGCAGGACTCTAAAATTTGATCTTCAAAGTTACGACCAAATACTTTTTTCTTATCATGGAATTCCTGAAAGACATGTGGACAAAGTTTATCTTGATGGTAAACCTTGCAAAGACCACGACTGTGACACTGAAATTAATGATAGTAACAAACACTGTTACAAAGCCACATGCTTTGCTACTACTCGGCATTTAGCAAAAATTCTCAATTTAAAAGAAGACCAACATCGCACTACATTTCAATCGAGACTTGGTAGAGATCCGTGGCTAACTCCATATACTGACAAAACAGTAGAAAAACTGGGGAAAGATGGGATGAAAAAAATACTTGTTTTTTCTCCTGCATTTGTTGCGGATTGTTTGGAAACGATTTTAGAAATATGCGAAGAAAATCAAGAGATTTTCGTAGAAAACGGTGGAGAAAAATTAGATTTAGTACCTTCTCTAAATGATGGAGAAGACTGGGCCAAATGCGTTGTGAAAATGATTCAAGATTACATTTAAAATTTACTTTTGGAAGTTTTTTTTAAAAATCAACTTTTTAAAGGAGTAAAGTCTATATGGTCCTCTGAAGAACAAAATGATGATGTATTAGTAGATTTTCAAAAGTTTCTCGATAAAAATAAAAACGAACATATACTTTGTTTTTTTTCATACGACCTAAAAAACAATATTGAAAAATTAACATCTAAAAATTCAGATGCTATAAAGTTTCCTCAGATAATTTGTTTTGTCCCAAAAGAAATTTCTAATTCCGATCTTATTAAAAGTGAGACAGTCGAAGGAGAAAGAATTCATTTTATTCCAAAAATTACTAAAGAAAAATACTTAGAGAATATTGTGAAAATTAAAAACCATATTCAAAAGGGGGATTTCTATGAAGCCAATTATTGCTATGAGTGGGCTGCCAAAACCGAGGTTAAAAATCCAAAAACGATTTACAATAAATTAAAGAAAATTACCGAGGCTCCCTATGGGTTTTATGCAGATTTAGAAAACTACAATATCATGTCGGCAAGCCCAGAGTTGTATATTAAAAAAAGAGGCAACAAAATATATTCCAGCCCTATTAAAGGAACTCAAAAAAAAGACGAAGATCCAAAAAAAGATAAATTATTAAAGAAACAATTAGAAAACAGTTTAAAAGATCAAGCTGAAAATAATATGATTGTTGATTTAGTAAGAAACGATTTAAGTAGAATTGCTAAAAAAAGTACTGTTAAAGTTGAAGAACTTAGAAAAGTATACTCATTTAAAAATATTCACCAGATGATCTCCACTGTTTCTTGTGAGGTTTCAGAGAATATTACAGTTTCAGAAATTTTAAAGGCAACATTCCCTATGGGTTCAATGACAGGAGCTCCCAAAATAAGAGTGATGCAGTGTATGGAAGAATATGAGCAGTCTAAACGAGGGTTGTATTCAGGTTCATTTGGGTTAATATATCCCAATGGTGATTTTGACTTTAATGTTATAATTCGAACATTAATCTATAATAAGTCAAATCATTTATTATCTTTTCATGTAGGTGGAGCCATTACTAATAATAGTTCACCAGAATTAGAATACGAAGAAACATTAATTAAGGCTGATGCGTTATTTAAAGCATGTCAACAGTAGATAATCAAATAGATAAATATTTAACTTTTTTTCATCATCAAAAAATAGATTTAAAAAGTAAATTATTAATTGCTTGTTCCGGAGGATCAGACTCTATGGCTTTATTAGATTTAAGTTTTAGAGCAGGTTTAAATATCGATGTAGCTCATGTGAATTATCAACTAAGAATTAATGAAAATTTGAAAGAAGTTGAAACTATTCAGAATTACTGTCGAGAAAGAAATATCAATTTACATATTAAAACAACGTCCATAAGTAAGACTAAAAATCTACAGAACGAAGCTAGAATTATAAGGTATGAATACTTCAATGAGGTAAAAGAAAAGTATCAATTAGATTATATAATTACAGGCCATCAAGAGAACGACAATCATGAAACATTTTTATTTAATGCTCTTAGAGGAAATGGACTTAACCGTTTAAAAGGAATAAGAGAAATAAATAATATTGTTTTGAGGCCACTTTTAAATTTCTCGAAGCCTGAAGTTGAAAAATACTTAGTTGAAAATGATATCCCATTTAATTTAGACAGCAGTAATTTAGATTCTAAGTACGATAGAAATTACTTAAGGAATGATTTATTTAGTGTTATTAAAAACCGATTTCCTCATTACGAAAAAGGACTAACTAAAACCATTACGTTTTTAAATGAAGATTATCTTCTACTGGAATATTTGGTGAAAGAAAAATTAAAACATTTTGTTACTACAGAGAAAAATTATACTAAAATTCAATACGACAGTACAATTCCTTTTCATCTATGGTCCCACTTTTTAAGAAATTATGGATTTCATCACCAACAGATTAAAAAGTGGATTGAAGATCAACCAACAACAGGTAAATTTATAGAAAGTTCCAATTATCAACTCCTAAGTGATAGAAAATTTTGGATGCTAAGAAATACTGATTCAGAATCAAATTATATAGAAGAATGTGGTCTAGAAAAAAATAAATCTATTAGTTCTCCTATTTCATTAACTGGACATCTTACTAAAACTATTAATTTCGAAAAATTTAATTGTCAAGTTGAATATTTTAACTACTCAAAGCTTCAGTTTCCATTAAAAATAAGAAAATGGAGAGATGGTGATAAAATTCAACCACTTGGTATGAAAGGTTCTAAAAAAGTGAGTGATTATTTAACTGATAAAAAAGTAAGCCAATTAGAAAGAGGAAATACATATGTCTTAATTTCTGATAAAGATATTATTTGGATAATTGGTCATGTAATCAATGAAAAATATAAAACTCTTAAAAATTCTGAAACTTCGTATAAATTAGTTTATAAGATTATGAATTAAATTTAAGTGTACTTTAAATAACCTTTTTTAAAATTACTCGTAACCTATTACCACACATAATCAATCAAATTGTTGATTGGATGAAATAACATTGTAAATTTGTAAAAATCTTTAAATGCGGCTAAGAAATTTCTTACTATTAATTTTCTCATTTACAATCTTTTTTTCTGGAGAAAAACTTTTTTCACAAGAAATGGAGTTTCCAGAGGATAAAGTAAAATATGTTATAAAAGCTGAACAAAATGGGTGCGAGGTTACAGTAAATGCGATAATTGAAATAGAAAAAGATTGGCATATCAATGCCGCTAATCTTCCCTTGGAAAGTTTTTCTATTCCAACAGATATATTTATTGACACATCATCTAATTTTACGGTCGATAAAAATATCGAAGAACCCGAATTTCACCACGTATATGACGAAATTGCAAAAGAAGATCTTTATTTACATAGTGGAAATCTTACAATTTCAAGGAAAATATATGTGAAAACTAACTCAGATTTTAAGCTTAAAGGATACTTCACATTTCAGACTTGTGACGACAGTCATTGTCTTCCCCCTTATGATGGTCTCTTTGAAATTGAATTAAAAGGTTGTGATTTTGAACAATTCACGATTCCAAATAAAGTTGTTCAAGAAAAAATAGAAAGTGTAGAAAAAAATGTTGAAGAAAGTAATTCAAATTTTATCGATACAACTAAAAGAGAAAGTAAAGCTTTAATCGAAAACAAGGATGAAAAAACAAATAAAAGATCACTACTTGTTATATTTTTTCTTGCCTTTTTAAGTGGTTTTGCTGCTCTATTAACTCCTTGTGTTTTTCCAATGATTCCTATGACCGTTAGTTTTTTCACAAAACAATCTCAAAATAAAACATCAGGCATTAGAAACGCTATTCTATACGGACTTAGTATTATCATTATCTACGTTCTTCTAGGAACTATCATTACCGCAATATTTGGAGCAAGCTTCCTCAACTCATTATCTACAAACATTTATTTTAATTTATTTTTCTTTGTACTTTTAGTAGTCTTTGCGGTTTCATTTTTAGGTGCTTTTGATATTAACCTACCAAATTCATGGGTGACTAAAGCAGATTCTGCCTCAAATAAAGGTGGGTTTTTAGGTATCTTTTTTATGGCTTTCACATTAGCGTTAGTATCTTTTTCATGTACAGGCCCAATTGTAGGAACATTATTAGTAGAATCCGCTACTATTGGAGGGATAGGACCTTTCGTTGGAATGTTTGGATTCTCACTTGCATTAGCGCTACCATTTGCTTTATTTGCTGCCTTCCCAGGATGGTTGAACTCATTACCAAAATCTGGGGGTTGGTTGAATACTGTTAAGGTATTTTTGGGTTTCTTAGAATTAGCTCTAGCATTTAAATTTCTTTCCAATGCAGATTTAGTTTATCAAGGACACTTTTTAGAGCGTGAATTATTTATTGCTATTTGGGTAGGTATATTTTTTGTTTTGGCCCTTTACCTATTTGGCTTCATTAAATTACCAAACGACAGTGCTATCGACTCTTTATCTGTTGGAAGAACAATATTGGCAACATCAATCCTCATCTTCGTATTTTATCTGATACCTGGATTGTGGGGAGCACCTCTAAATCTTATAAGTGGTTTCCCCCCACCCATGAGCTATAGTGAATCTCCAACAGGGCTAAATTCTTCATCAGTAAATCATATTCAAGCGGTAGATAACACCCACTCAGGACCACAGGGAATTCCTGTTTTTCACAACCTTAGTGACGGATTAGCCTATGCTAAAAAAAATAACAAACCCACTTTTTTAGACTTTACTGGACACGCATGTGTTAATTGTAGAAAGATGGAAGAAAAGGTTTGGGGTGAAGATGGCGTACTGAATATTTTAAGAGACAGTGTAGTAATAATATCTTTGTATGTTGACGATAAAAGACCTTTACCGGAAGAAGAACACGGAGAAGTTGAAATAGCACCAGGGAAAATAATTAATGTTACCACCATCGGTGATAAATGGAGCGCTTATCAAGCCAAGAAATATAAGGCATTATCACAACCCTACTATAGAATGTTAGACAAAGATGGTAACGATCTATCTAACGGGTCTGCAGATTATTTAAATCATGGTAATAAGGAAGATTTTCTAAATTGGTTAAGGGAGGGTATAAAAGAGTTCAAAACATCCTAAGTGAAACTATTTTCCTCACTACTTTTCTTTTTATTTTTTAACTCTTTTTTTTCTCAAAATCCTATTTCTTGGGAAATAATTTATGAGAATTCTCGAAAAGAAATTTTATTTAACGCAGTAATTAAAAATGGATGGCATTTATATGCTGTCAACGTCCCTGATCCAAATCACGGCCCACTTCCAACAGAGTTTACCTTCAATGAAAACAAGAACTATTCGATAGTTGATAAAATAAAACAAGAAAATCCTATAATAGAATTTGATAAAGATTTTGGTGTTAAAATTGCGTATTACAAAAACCAAACACAATTCATACAACCAATTTTAAGTACTGAAGGTAGATTTAAACTATCAGGAGCTATAGAGTACATGACTTGTAACGAAGAAAAATGTTTGCCTTTTAACTATAAATTTGAAATATTAATCAATCATCAAGATTAGGTGAAAGCCATTTTCTCATAACAGAAATTTCTTCTTTTTTTCTATTACTCAGATTCTTTATTTGATCCATTTTAATTTTCCCCAATCCAAAATACTTAGACTCCGGATGGCTAAAATACCAACCAGATACCGAAGACGCTGGATACATAGCTAATGACTCGGTTAAACTAACCCCAACATTATTTTGAGCGTCTAACAAATCAAAAATAGTTGTTTTCTCAGTATGATCTGGGCATGCAGGATAACCAGGAGCAGGTCTAATTCCTTTATATTTTTCTCTAATTAAATCATCATTTGAAAGCTCTTCTTCTTTAGAATATCCCCAATATTTTTTTCTCACCTTTTCATGTAAATACTCAGCAGCAGCTTCTGCCATTCTATCAGCAATAGCTTTTATCATTATAGCGTTGTAGTCGTCTAAATTATTTTCAAATTCCTTAGCAATTTCATCTATATTTTTACCAGCTGTTACAACAAAAGCTCCTATATAATCTTTCTTATCAGAAGATTTAGGAGCAATGAAATCTGCCAAAGACATGTTGTAAGCTTTAGAAGATTTTTTAGTTTGTTGTCTTAAGCTATGTGAAACAGCAATTTGTTGACCAGATTCATCTAAAATAAAAATATCATCATCAATACTGTAAGCTTCCCAAAAACCAAAAACAACTTTAACTTCTAACCAGTTTTTATCTATAGCTTCTTGCAGCATCTTCTGAGCATCTTTAAATAATTTTTGTGCTTCTTCTCCTACAATTTCATCGTCTAATATTTTAGGATATCTTCCATGAAGCTCCCAGGTTTGAAAAAATGGAGTCCAGTCAATATAAGAGGCTATTTCAGAAGATGAAAAATTATTAATTTTTTGTATGCCTTTTAGCTTTGGTTTGACAGCCTTAAAATCCTTCCAATCTATTGGGTACTTATTGCTTCTTGCTTCTTGAATAGTAAGATATATTTTTTCTTTTTTCTTTTTGAAATGGTAATCTCTTAATATTTGATATTCTTTTTGAATTTTTTCAATAAAGTCTACTTTTTTGTCTCCTAATAAACTCCCCGCAACAGGAACAGATCTTGAGGCATCTAAAACATGAATTGTAGGGCTAAATGATAATTCTTTTTCTATTTTAACAGCCGTATGTACTCTTGAAGTTGTAGCTCCACCAATTAGAAGAGGGACATGGACTTTGTTTTTTTCCATTTCCTTAGCTACATCTATCATTTCGTCTAGGGATGGTGTAATTAAACCACTTAAACCTATAATATCAACATTGTGTCTAACAGCTTCTCGAATAATTTTATCAGCACTAACCATCACCCCTAAATCTATGATTTCATAATGATTACAACCCAGTACGACTCCAACAATATTTTTCCCTATATCATGTACATCTCCCTTAACTGTTGCTAATAATATTTTTCCTTTAGTTAATAATTTACCTCCCTTTTCTTTTTCAATAAATGGGGTTAAATAGGCAACTGCTTTTTTCATGACTCTAGCAGATTTTACTACTTGAGGAAGAAACATTTTCCCTTCTCCAAATAAATCTCCTACTGTATTCATCCCATTCATTAGAGGTCCTTCAATCACCTCAATAGGTCTAGATGCTTTTTGTCTTACTTCTTCAACATCTTCAATAATAAACTCTGTAATACCTTTAATTAATGAATATTCTAATCTTTTTTCTACAGTATATTCTCTCCATTCAGCTTTTTTAACCTCGCTTTTGGTAACTCCTTTTATATTTTGAGCGAAGGAAAGTAATTCTTCTGTTGCATTTTCTGATCTATTTAGAAGAACATCTTCCACCTTTTTCAGAAGGTCTTTAGGAATATCATCATAAATTTCTAACATAGAAGGATTGACGATTCCCATATCCATTCCTTCATTAATAGCATGATAAAGAAAGGCAGAGTGCATGGCTTCTCTAACCACATTATTACCCCGAAAAGAAAAGGAAACATTACTAATGCCACCACTAATATGAGCAGCAGGAAGATTCTCTCTAATCCATCTGGTCGCTTTGAAAAAATCAACTGCATTATTTTTGTGTTCATCCATTCCTGTCGCCACAGGAAAAACATTAGGATCAAATATTATATCTTCAGCTGGAAAGCTTAACTCATTAACTAAAATAGTATAAGATCTTTCACATATTTCAATCCTTCTTTCATAGGAATCAGCCTGACCATTTTCATCAAAAGCCATGACAATTACAGCAGCTCCAAATTGCTTTATTAATTTAGCTTGATTTTTAAATTGTTCTTCTCCTTCTTTTAAAGAAATAGAATTAACAACACCTTTGCCTTGTATACATTTTAAACCAGCTTCAATAATTTTCCATTTAGAAGAATCAATCATAACTGGTATTCTTGAAATATCTGGTTCAGCCGCTATTAAATTTAGGAATCTTACCATAGAGGCTTCTCCGTCTAGCATGCCTTCATCCATATTTACATCTAAAATTTGGGCACCTCCTTCAACTTGTTCCCTAGCTACGTCAATAGCTTCGTCAAATTTTTCTTCTTTAATCAATCGAAGAAATTTTTTTGAACCTGTAACATTCGTTCGTTCTCCAACATTTACAAAATTTCTTTCAGGATTAAAAACTAAAGGTTCTAAGCCGCTTAATTTCATGAAAGGATAGTTGTTCCACTTAAACTTGTATTTATCTTGATATGGTTTTAATAGACTTTCCACAATTTTAATAGCTTTTTCTTGGAGTGTGTTGAGCAGCTAATTCTGAAATAGCTTTTATATGACTTGGAGTTGTACCACAACATCCCCCAATTATATTAACCAAATTATCATCTAGAAATAATTTGATTTGTTCTACCATTTTTTCAGGTGTTTCTTCATATTCTCCAAATTCATTAGGCAATCCTGCATTAGGATGGGCACTTACTAAAAAGGAAGAATTTCTTGACAGTGTTTTCAAATAAGGTTGCATATCTGCGGCTCCTAAAGCGCAATTTAAGCCGATACTAAATAGCGGAAAATGTGACATTGAAATTAAAAAAGCTTCTGTTGTCTGACCTGTCAAAGTTCGTCCACTTGCATCTGTAATAGTCCCTGAAACCATGACTGGTACGGATTTGTTTTGTTTTTGAAAAACTTCTTCAACTGCAAACAACGCTGCTTTAGCATTTAATGTATCAAACACCGTTTCAATTAACAGTAAATCTACTCCACCGTCTAATAAAGCAGCTACTTGCTCTTGGTATGCAATATTTAATTCATCAAACGATGTATTTCTGAAGCCAGGATCATTTACGTCTGGTGAAATAGAAGCAGTTCTATTCGTTGGGCCAATAGATCCAGCAACAAACCTTGGTTTGTTTGGCTCTTTACTGGTGAACTTTAAAGCAATTTCTTTAGCAATTTTTGCACTTTGAAAATTGATATCATAGACATACTTCTCTAAACCGTAATCTGACTGAGCAATGCTAGTTCCTGAAAATGTATTGGTTTCAACAATATCTGCTCCAGATTGAAAATAAGCACTGTGAATATCTTTAATAATATCTGGTCTGGTTAAACTTAGTAAGTCATTATTGCCTTTCAAAGGACTATTATGACCTTCAAACCAATTTTTTCTAAAGTCCATTTCTTCTAACTTATGGCGTTGAATCATGGTCCCCATGGCGCCGTCTAAAACCAATATTTTATGTTTTGCAATACTTAATATATCATTCATATAATGCCAAAAAAAAATCTCTTTCATATGAAAGAGATTGAATATTTTAAAAACTTCAACTCTTATCTTGATAGTACTATCTGGAATTAGCACCTACCTCTTGGGGTTGCTAAGGTTTCAAAGGGCCATATCCCTCCACCTTTCTTGATAAGTTTTAAAGAACTAAACAAATATATGACTTAGAACAAAAAAAACAAGTTATAGTTTAAGAATTAACTTTTAATGATTTATAAACTTTGAAAAGTTTTTTTCTAAATAAAAAAAACAAGATTATGTATGGAATAATCATTAGAAATAATATTCCTGTATTTAAACCATTTCCTGTGGTGAAATCTTCATTAGAACTATTTATTATTTGAGCTCTGCAAGTAGAACAACCCTGAGAAATTAGATTCAAATGAAACATAATAAATAAAAAAACTACTGCTATTTTATTTAATAATCTCATAGGTAATATGGTGAAATTAAAATGTAAACGATAACTCCAGTAACTGCAACATAAAGCCATACTGGATACACATATCTAGCAAGTTTTTTGTGCCTTCCGAACTCTGCAATTGAAGCTCTGTAAGCAGTAAACAATATAAATGGTAAAGACAATCCTGCAAGTATGATGTGAGACACAAGAATGAAGTAATAAATGGTTTTGATGGTTCCTTCCCCCATAAATGGCGTACTTTCAGCTAGAAGGTGATGAGCTATGTAGGATACTAGAAACAAAACAGATAAAACAATGGAAAGATTCATTACTTTCTTATGTAAAAGATATTTTTTTCCTTTTATAAAAATCAGTCCTAAAACTAGTAATATTGATACAATCCCGTTGATTATTGCGTTAATTTTCGCAAATATGTGGGGGTCAAAACTAACTTCAATTTTTAAATTTAATTCATGTAAAAATACGACTGCTAGAAAGACTATAGCTGATACTGAAATAATGAAAATATTAGCTTTTCTATCGTTCTTAGAAATTGATGGAGCTGGTAAATTCATAATTTAAATTTAAGCAAAACTAAAGTAAATTTTATTTCAAAATTAAATTTGGATATGAAACTTATAGAAGTGACTTAATATCTTCAACAATAACTGAAATATTTGAGGGATTTGTACCGTCATAATACCCTCTTATTCTTTGTTTTTGGTCGATTAGAATTAATTTTTCTGAATGTAGAAAACCACCGGGTGCCAAAGCATCTTCTTGGTTAGGAACTAAAAATCCATTTACTCCTAGATCGTAGATGGTATTTTGATTTCCGGTTAATAAATTCCAGTTTTTAGATTTTAAATTATAGGTCCTAGCGTATTGACTAAGTCGATCTACTGAATCTCTTGTTGGATCTACTGTAAAAGATAATAATTCAACATTTCCCAAGCATTCTTTTTGTAACTCATTTTGTATTTTTTTCATATTAACTGTCATTTTGGGACAAATGGTTGGACAATTAGTGAAAAAGAAATCTACAAGATGAACTTTGCCTTTTAAATCTTCAGAACTTTTATTAATTCCATTTTGGTTTTCAAAAGACCATGATGGTATACTATGATAAATAGTATCCTCGTCTAAATCTGCATTAAATTCTTTATTTCCATAAATAGGTAGTGGATCTTTATGTAGCATTGACGACTCTTCTTTGATTAAAAGACTGATTTCTTTAGTGATTCTTCTGATTTCTCCGAAATTATAAGAAAAATACTTTCCTCTAATTTTTTGGTTTTTATCTACAAGTAAAGTCATTAAATGAGCTTGTTTATCAAAACCATAAGCAGTATCTTTTTTAACCCAGGGATTACCTTTAGTAAAGTCATTGTCAAAAAATGGAATGTATTTAGTAGCTGTCATTATCCATTTATCACTGTAAATCTTATTGTAGTCTCTAAATTCTTTAATTCTCTCGTTTAAATTTTTCAATGTATCTATAAATGAGGTGACTACAATAACATCATCGAATCCTTTATTACCAACTAACTCATTGTAAATTTTTATTTTAAACCATTCCAACCGAAAAGGACATTTTTTAAAATCTGTTGGGCAATCAGATGAAAGAAAATTATAGAGCACTATTTTATCATTCCAGTCACAAGAAGATATAGTATCTCCATTGTAGTCAATAATATTAAATGGATTTTCCAGTTGTCCAAATGTTGGCTGGGAAATAAAAACAGGTTTACTAAAGGTTTTAAGAGTTATAATAACTAATGAGGAAAGACCAAAAATAAGGCCTAAGACTAAAAAGCCTTTTTTCTTCATAAGATAGTTTTAAGGATTAATACTATTCGCACCTTCAAAAACTTCATGCCAGTAGCTGGATTCGGTAAGGCAAATAAATATTAAATAAAGAATGAATAGAATATATGGAGCTAAAATAACCCACTTGAAACTTTTTCTCTCATCTCCTAAATGCATAAAGATTAATACAATATAAGCTGCTTTTACAACTGTAAGAACTAAAAATCCTATTTTCACATAAGGCCAGAGTGTATTATCTCCACCAGTAGCATCGTATTGCTTAATAAAAGCTCCTATAAGAACTTCAACAACTGTAATGAGGGTAAGAATCCCTGTTACCTTCCAAATTTTCTTTCTTATCACTACTCCATGTTCTTCGTCATGATTGGCAGCTACAGAATATTTATGATCTTGAATTAAATCGTCTCTTTCCATTTAAATAATAATTAAAGTAAGTAAAAGAATGTGAATACAAATACCCAAACTAAATCAACGAAATGCCAGTAAAGACCAACCTTTTCCACCATTTCATAATGACCTCTTTTATCATAAACACCCTTTACTACATTGATTAAAATTATTAAATTAAATACTACTCCAGAAAATACGTGAAAACCGTGAAACCCAGTGATGAAAAAGAAGAAATTAGCATATTGAGGTACCATTGGTGCATACTCATTTTCTAAAAGATTTGCACCTTGCATAGCCGCTGTGGCATTTTCTAAAAGAGTAGTGGCCTCAGCACCAACAATTGTAATTCCTCGACCCATATTTAAAATGAGTTCATTGGCAGCATTATAATCTACTACTGCCCAACCTTCTGAAGTCAGAATTGAACCAAAATGTGTTCCATGAATGAAATGATACCATTCCCATGCCTGAGATCCAACAAAAAAGAATCCTCCTATTACAGTAAGGAGTAACCATTTAATAACACCCTTTTTATCCAAACGATGGGCAGCCTCAACGGCTAGTACCATAGTTACAGAGCTTACAATAAGAATAAAAGTCATCAAAGCTACATACAACAAAGGAAATCCGTTTCCTAAGAATGGCATAGCATTGAAAGTTTCTTCACCAATAGGCCATGAAGGGGCTTGATGTCTGGCAAAACCATATGCAGTAAGTAAACCTCCAAATGTTAGGGCATCCGAAACAAGAAACATCCACATCCACTGTTTACCATAAGAAATTCTAAAAGGTGAACCATCGCCACCCCAAAGTTCTGATCTGCTAATATTATCTGTTTGTCCAGCCATTGAATAAAATTTTCAGTTGCAAGTTTAATTAATAAATTCTAAAAAAACATACAAGTAAAGCCATAAAAGGCCAACAAAATGCCAAAAAACACCAATCGCTTTTAATCCAGCTGTATTTTCTGAATGATAACGACCATTATTTGCTCTAAAAGCAACGACTATTATACCAGATAATGACAAAATCAAATGTAAAAAATGAATTATTGTTAATACCCAAACGAAACTACTTGAAACATTAGAAGTTTGATAAAATTCAGCATATTGATTTGGATTTAATTCTTCTTCTACTCTTTCCCAATAATCATTTTCAATATGAATATTAACACCCGGTTTCAACTGAAAATACCCATCAAAATTGTTAATTTCAAGATCATCTAAATAGACTGCTCCACCTGAGACAAGATATTCTTTACCCGATTGGAATACTTTTTGATTAATTGTATTTTTCTCAAGTGCCGTTAATTCTTTGGAAGGAAAAAATAACTTTTTCTTGTCATATATCAAATCTTCTCCATTTAATGCAATAGAAAAATCTTCCCCATATCTTCCCTTAAGCATAAAAAAAGGTTGATCGTTACACACTCCATATGAGAATTTAAATAATTCATCTTTTTGTCCCTCAGAAATAAGATTACCATTTAAAGCGAGACCATTTTTACTGTTTTCTAATATAACTTCATTATTTACATCGAAAATACTGTAAGGGTTTTCATACTCTTTTAAAAATAAATTAGAGCCTTCAAAACTTGTACCATATCCGCAAATTTGTCTAAGAAATAACTTTACATTATTCAGTTCTTGTTCACTCAATTTTTTTCCATCTTTCATGTAATCTTCTCCATTATATTCTATTGGAATTCCACTATCATAAATTAAATAAGATTGACCATATTGCCCATAAACAAATGTTATAAAGGACTTAACCGCATTGCCTTGTTGGTAATATTTTTTCCATCCTTGAAATTGGAAAAAAGTGAAAAATAAACAGAGTATAAATGAACCAATTAAATAATTAACTGTTTTCTTTTTATTTGATAATCTGGCATTTTTTAAAGCTAAATACATAAGTAAACTACTTATTAGAATAATAATAGTACTTACCATGAAAGCATTAGGCAAGTGGATATTTACCCAAAATTTATCCATTTTTCTGACTAATACTGCACTAGAAAGGCCAGCAAATAACATTATACTTGAAATAACACCTACGATAACTAAAGAAGTATATACTTTTTCCTTTTGTTGGTTAGATTTAAATTGTTGCATTTTCTAAAAAATTAAAGTTGATTAAAACAATAAATTGAGAATAGAATTGGTAAGTAAATAAAAGACATGAACATAAGCTGGGTAGCATATTTATTGTTTAAAGTAAAATACAATTTAATAGCGGGATAATACATTATTAGACTGATTAGGACAGCAATTAACATGGACCAAAACCCAGTCATTTCAGCTGCCCACGGAAGCATAGATACCGGAATTAAAAAAGCTGAGTATAACATAATCTGAAAAGCACTTTTTTTGTCTCTATTTCCACTTGGCAACAATCTAAATCCAGCTTTCTTGTAATCATCATCTAGTTTCCATGCTAAAGTCCAGAAATGAGGAAATTGCCAAAAAAATTGAACAATAAATAATATTCCTGGTTCTAAACCAAAACTATTTGTTACTGCGACATATCCTAATAATGGTGGGATACTACCTGGAATAGCTCCAATAAAAACTGCAAATGGAGTGATTTTTTTTAAAGGAGTGTATATTGATGTATATGTTACCATTGCTAATAAACCTAAAATAAAAGAGTTAAAATTAATATCGGCAAGAAGATAAAGTCCTAAAACACCAGAAAGGGAACAAAATACAAGTGCTTCAAAATTGTTAAGTACTTTAGAAGGAAGGGGTCTTGAGGATGTTCTAGACATTAGACCATCAGTTTTAACCTCTATAATTTGGTTGAATCCGTTGGAAGCGCCTGTAATTAAAATACCACCAAGAATTAATTTTAAAAACACCAAAGACCCAAGGTTTCCATCCGCTAGCAAATACCCAAAGAATGCACTCATAACAACGAGTGAAGACAACCTTAGTTTTAGTAGAGAGATATAACCCTTTAACTTGGCAACCAATGATAATTTAGATACTGTTTCCAAATCAGTTTTAAATTTTAATCGAAATTAGTATAATTAATTGTGAATTTACAGGAGTGTTCAACGATTCAGTTAAAAATCCTGAAGGTTTTGCCACAATCTCGAGGATAAACCAAAATTGAATACTGTTTTATTATTAGAATTATTATTTTCTTCTATTTTTCTGAAGTTAAATCGAAAAAATATTTTTGAATTAGTTCGCGTAGCTAGCAAGTAAGAAATTTGAAGAATAAAAATATTTTGTCTTATCGTATTTCCCTGACCTATTGACTGATCATAATCTCCATTTCTATCAACGTAAGAATTAAACATATTTCCACCAAAATTAATTCCAGCTGAATCAAGCCCGAATAATTGACTATGAAATTGAAAAGTAAAGTCAATATTATTTTTTTGGTAGCCCATCAAAATCAAGAATTCTTTGAAATTAGATTCAAGAGGATGAACAAGAGAATGATTTTTATGACCATAGTTTTGTTTTGAGCTTATATGAGAATAGGTATAAGGTCTCACTAAATTGTATTCTACTATGGAATAAAGTCCTTCTTTTTGGAATAAATCAAATAGTTTTACTCCAAACTGAACACCAAACTTATTGCCCCACCATTTTGTATTATTTCTTAATTCACTTAACAGAAATTCATCTAAAATTATACTCGAATAACTTATTATTTTTCGAGACAAATTCCACCTTAATCCTGCACCAACAAGAGAGTTATCTGCAGATCCTATTCCATACTCTACAGGTCTAAAAAAAACAAATGGATTAAAATAATTAATATCTGGTCCTCGGTTGACTAAGGTGTCTTTATCTTGCCAAATCACAGATTCAAAAAGACTTAAATTCAACCATTTAGTCACATTGAAACTAAGCATATGTGAAGAAACCCATTTTTTATTTGAAAACCCTTTTGAGTGTCTGTCATCATGCAAAGACCATAAATTTACATACTTAACTTTCCAAAAGGTAGACTCTAATTTTAAGAAAGGATAAACAGGTGCAAACTCGGATAACCATAACGACCTGTAACCGTCTCCGAATTTATTTTTTTGAGACCCACCGCTTATAACCATATACTTATTTAATTTATAGCTAAGCAATCCTTGTAAAATTGGGTTGCTTGACAATTGATTGGTTGAATCTAGTAGGTATCCAACATTAGGATTCATTAGTCTTTTGTAAGATAAATTTTGGAATAATGAATTAAAATAATTGGTTTGGTATCCGAACCTTAACTGAGTAAAAAATCTAGAATTACTATAATTTATTTGTACACCAGCATCGTAATTTAATTTTGTAGAATAAAGTGATGGAACCTGAGATAAAAATGCAAAAGGTAAAACAACAAAACTAGAAGAATCTTTGACAGAACCGAATTTCCATAATCCTTTTTGAAAAAAATCATTTTTAAATTTAGATATTAAATAAGGTTTTGATAAGGTGTGGTGATTTTCTGTAGAATAATTATGTTTATCTAAACTATAGTTAGTCTGAATGTCACCAAAGAAATAATGTTGTGAAAAAGTGTTTGTTATTATAGAAAATAGAAGTATAAATGTTGTAAATCTCATTAAAATTTAAAATATATTTTCTTGAAAACTTTATACATAATATACAATGTAATAGAAGAAAAAATTATCTGAATAGATAATAATAAGCTTGGGTTATTGATTTTTAAATAAAGTTGACAAATGACTAGAAAAACTACAATTAATATGCTGTAGAAAAATAGAGACACAGAGGTTTTCCCATGTCCAACTCCAATTTTCTCAAAATGGTGATGAATATGGTTTTTATCTGCCTTAAAAGGAGAACTACCCTTAAAAATTCTTAAGATAAAAACACGGAGTGTATCAATTAAAGGATAAACTAAAAAACTCATGACCAATATGGGTTTATTTAGTATTTGAATACTTTCTGATGCCATAGAGTAATTTTCATTAATAGCGTTTATTGTCAATAAACAAAATATCGAACCAATAGCCAATGACCCTGCATCACCCATAAAAACTTTAGCTGGATGAAAATTAAAAAACACAAAGCCAAGCATAGTCCCTGCTAAAACTACTGCCAATAAACTTAAAGGAATATTACCTGAAAGATAAAATAACACACTAAAAAACACAGCTGCAATTAAGGATATCAAACCTGCTAAACCGTCAAGACCGTCAATTAAATTTATTGAGTTAATGATGACTATGTAAGCAAATAAACTCAATAAATAACTTTGCCATAACGAAAGCGGGTCATAAACACCTAAAATCCCATGCATGGACTCAATTCTTAGATCAGCCATTACTACTAAAATAAAAGCTACTATAATGTGAGCAATTAATTTTTTTATAGGGGCAGTTCCTATAATATCATCTTTTACACCAACAAAAAAAAGTAAAATTAGAGAAGCTATTAAAAATTTAAAATTCACAAACGCACCATCAATAAAGTCATATTCTGTTGGAAACCACAAGGAGTATGAAAATATAATAGCTCCAAATATAACGACGCCCCCTAAAGTTGGTATACTCCATCTGTGCATTTTACGATCTTCTGTGGGGGAGTCTACTAAATTTTTAAGTTTAGCTACTTTAATTAATGAAGGCATAGAAAATAAGACAACAAAAAAAGAAGTTAAAAACCCAAAAATTAATATGTAAAGTTCACTCAAAATATTAAATTATTGATCAAAGTAATCGTTTTTTAAATACGTTCTCCAAGAAATGGAAAAGTAATTTTCATTTGAATAATTAGTAATTCGAGATGTGTAACCAAGAGCAATTTCCATTTTACTTGAGCTATTTAAAAATAATCCTACTGAAGAACTTAGAAAGTGTCTGTAATTATCATCTCTTACACTAAATAAAAGATCTTCATTAGCTTCAAAAACTTCATTTTCATTATAATTATTCATTGACAAAGAAAAGTTGTAATTAAATCTAAGAAATAATCTTTCTTTTGAAAATTGTCCAATTATTAAAAACTCTTGAAATCCAGATCCTAAGGGATGTGCTAATTCGTGTCCCAAATGGGAATAAGTTTGATAGCGTTGCAACCTTTTCATAGAGTACATTCCTGGTGGCGAACTGTTCCACTCAAAATTTAAAAAAGAATTATCAAGTTTAAAAGGGTTACACCACTTTAAACCTAACTGAAATCCATATAAAGCGTTGGTAAGATTTACAGGTATTTGGTTGTAAATCATAATATTATCTAAAATTTTATAAGACCAATTTATTCCATACATTATATTATTAGTTGAATCAATATCAAAAAATTTAGAACCTATTATAGGACTATAAAAACTAAAACTTGGAGAAATATTATCATTTTGGATGTCAAACATCTTGTATATACCACCTTCAAAAATTGCTATAGATAATTTATCATTAGGGCTAAATGATAGTTGATTGAAACTGAATGATTTTGGGACAAAAAGTGCTTCAGGAGTTGAAGCTGCTGGAATTCTATTTAAATTTCTCATCCATGCAGTAACATGCTTATAAAGAAGTTTGTTTTTGAACAAATAATATTGTCCACTAAGGTATGGGTAGTCAGGAGCATAGTCGGAAATCAAATGAGATCTGTATCCATTACCAAAAAAATGTCTGCCATGACCAATTTGAAAATTTAAATGTTTATTGGGTGAAAAACTTAAATATCCATTAGCTAAACTTGCATCGTTACCATAATTTTTAAATCTTTTAGACCTTCCCAATCCAAAGGCAATACCATCCACCCCCATTGACGGATTTGATCTTAGGTCTGATTTTTCTCTTAAATAATCTGCATAAAAAAATTGATTTTCATAAAATCTTGTTTCAAAAGAAAGATTAGATCCTAGGTCTCCACTAATTTTTAAGCCTCTGACATTTGAATAATATCGATAATTTAATTCATTATTTCTGGGGCCTAAACTGAAATTAAATAAAGGGTCTAATTTTAAATGAGCCTCGTCGTCTACGACATCTAATAAACTTTCTGAGAAAAGTTTATTTAGAATCTTTTTTTTGTATTTAACATTATTAGTATCGGGCTGTAATTGATGAGATTCTAAATAGGGTTGTATAGCTGAATGTTGAACTTTTTTGTAAGTTGTATTTAAATTGAAATAAGAAAAACTACTATTTTTAACTTGTGAATGAAAAGAAAATATAAAAAGAAAATATAAAAATAAAAGTAGATATTTTTTCATAGTTTCTAGTTACCAATTTTTTCAGTGTACCAACGATAAGTTTGCTCAATACCTTTGGTTAGCTCTATTCTAGACTTCCAACCTAGATTATTGATTTTACTAACGTTTAACAATTTTCTTGGTGTTCCATCTGGCATACCTTCATTCCAATGAATAGCTCCATTGAATCCAATCAATTTTTGCATGTTATTTGCCAATTCTTTAATAGATACATCTTCTCCAGTACCCACATTAATAGTTGAGTTAGAATCGTAATTGTTCATTAAGAAAATAAGAGCCTCAGCTAAATCATCAACATGAAGAAATTCTCTTTTTGGATTACCTGTTCCCCAAAGTTCTATTTCTGACAAATTTTGGAATTTAGCTTCATGGAATTTCCTAATTAGTGCGGCAAAGACATGAGAAGTTTTCAGATTAAAATTATCGTTGGGGCCATACAAATTAGTGGGCATCGCAGAAATAAAATTACATCCATATTGATCTCTAAAATATTCACACATTTTTAGACCCGCAATTTTTGCAATAGCATATGGCTCATTGGTTGCTTCTAAAAGACCAGAAAGTAAATATTCTTCCTTAATAGGTTGTGGTGATTCCTTGGGATATATGCAGGAAGATCCTAAAAATAAAAGTTTTTTTACATCATACTTGTGAGCATTTTTAATAACGTTGCTTTGAATCATTAGATTATCATAAATAAAGTCTGCTTTATAAGTAGAGTTGGCTAATATCCCCCCCACTTTAGCAGCTGCTAAAAAAACAAATTCAGGTTTTTTTAATTTAAAAAATGATTCTGTTTCCAAACTGTTTCTTAAATCTAAATTTTTAGAAGTCTCCACAATTAAATTTTGATACCCTAGAGAATTAAGTTTTCTAACAATGGCCGAACCAACCATGCCGTTATGACCAGCAATATATATTTTTGATTTTTTAGAAAGTCTCATCTGTTAAATACTCTTCTTAATGTTTTCTAAATCAGAACTTATCATTTCTTTAATGATCGAGTTTAAATTAGTTTTTGGTGTCCAATTGAGTAATCTACTGGCCTTTTTTGCATCTCCAACTAAAAGATCTACTTCTGTAGGGCGGTAATAACTTGAATCAATAGCTATGATTTCTTTTCCTGTGGCATCGTCTATGCCGACCTCATTTATTCCTACTCCTTTCCATCTTATTGTAACTCCAATTTCCTTAAACGATAATTCACAAAATTCTCTTATTGTGTGTGTTTTTCCTGTTGCTAAAACGAAATCTTCTGGTTGCTTATATTGTAACATTTTCCACATTCCTTCTACATAGTCTTTAGCATGACCCCAATCTCTTTTGGCATCTAGATTGCCCAAAAACAATTTTTCTTGAATTTTTAAATTTATTTTGGCAACTGCCCTAGTTATTTTTCTAGTAACAAATGTCTCTCCTCTAAGAGGACTTTCATGATTAAATAAGATGCCATTACAAGCAAACATATTATATGCTTCACGATAATTTTTGACAATCCAGTACGCGTACAACTTAGCTACACCGTAGGGACTTCTCGGATAAAAAGGTGTATTTTCATTTTGAGGAACTTCTTGAACTTTTCCATATAATTCAGAAGTGGATGCCTGATAAAACTTTACTTTATCTTCCATTTTTAAAATTCTAATTGCCTCCAATAGCCTAAGGGTCCCTACGGCATCTGAATTGGCAGTATATTCAGGAATTTCAAAAGAAACTTTAACATGAGATTGTGCTCCTAAATTATAGATTTCATCAGGTTGAACTTCTTGAATTATCCTTATTAAATTAGTAGAATCTGTAAGATCTCCATAATGGAGGAAAAAATTTAAGTCTTCTTGATGTTTGTCTTGATATAAATGATCTATCCTAGAAGTATTAAATGAAGATGACCTTCTTTTAATTCCATGCACCTCATAATTTTTATTAATTAATAGTTCAGACAAATAAGCTCCATCTTGACCTGTTACCCCAGTTATAAGTGCAATTTTTCTTTTCATTTATTTAACTATAAACCAATTGTTTCTCAAATTTGAACGGTTGTAAACCATTTCTTGTTCGGTTTCTAAATCTATTAGCTTCTTATTGGCATATTTTGCAATAGCATGACCTGCAGCAGTATCCCACTCCATAGTTGGTGCAAATCTAGGATAAACATCTGCAACTCCCTCAGCTACCAGACATATTTTAATTGAGCTTCCCATGGACACAAATTCAATTTCATTTTTCTCTTTCATTAAATCAGCATAATATTTTTCAGTTTCAGAACTTACATGACTTCTACTTCCTACTACCTTATAAATCTTATTATTTCTCATTATAGGTAGTTGAAGCTGCTCTCCTTCTAATTCCTTAAAAGAACCTTGATAAGAGGCGAAATATAGACATTTAGACACAGGGACATAAATAACACCAATAATTGGAATCCCGTTTTTTACTAGAGCTATATTTACTGTAAACTCTCCATTTTTTTTAATAAATTCTTTGGTTCCATCTAATGGGTCTACTATCCAAACTAAATTCCAATTTTTCCTTTCTTGATAAGTAGCGTGTCTACCTTCCTCACTAAGTATCGGAATGTTTGTTGTCAATAAATATTTTTCAATAATATCATTCGCTTTTTTATCAGCAATAGTTAATGGTGAATTATCTTTTTTAAATTCTACGTCAATTTTTTGATGATAAACTTTCAAAATCTCTAAACCAGCTTCAATTGCTGCTTTTTTCGCAACCGATAACCATTTATCTAGTTTGTCATTACCTTTCATGAAGACCAAAAATTTTTAGTAGCTATTAGAATTCGCAAATCCTGATTCAATTGGGTGCCAAGTTGTTTTAGCTTCCATAAAATCCTTTATTACGTAAGGAGAATCAAAATTATCATTAGAAATATCGGAAGCCTCAAATGATCTGATTCTTTTTAAGTTTTCAACTGCAGTTAATTTAATTTCATCATTAGTTAAATCAGAGAAATCTCCTATTGCATTTACATCCATGTGGCTATATATATGTGGACTCAATTCTTTTTTATTCCCAGATAATATGTTTACAACTCCCGGGGGAACATCTGAATTAGAAATTACTTCTGCAAAAGTTAAAGCACTTAAAGGAGCTTTTTCAGATGCAAGAACTACAACAGTATTTCCTGAAACAATAGAAGGAATAATACAAGAAGCTATTCCAAGTAATGGTGTTTCTTCGTTGGTAATTAATCCTACCACACCCATTGGCTCTAGCATGGTGAAATTAAAATGAGAAGTTGCAACTGGATTTACAGAACCAAAAACTTGGTTGATTTTATCTGCCCAACCTGCAAAGTATATGATTCTATCTATGGTTTTATGAATTTCTAATTCTGCATTTTTATTAGTCCAACCTTGTAAAACTAATTCTTCTAAAAATTGACTTTTTCTGGTCTCTAACATTTCAGCGATTCTATATAAAATCTGACTTCTATTAAATGCTGTTCTAGTAGACCATCCTGAAAAAGCCTTTCTTGCTGCTGCCACTGCATTTTTAATATCTTTTCTAGAAGACAAACAAATATTTGCAATTGGAATACCGTTATTTTTAGTCTGATAATATCTTCCAGACTCTGTTCTAGGAAATTTACCGCCTATAAAAATTTTATATGTTTTTAAAACTTTAATTCTTTCTGACATTATTCTAAATTTAAATAAGCTTCTAAACCGTGAAGTCCTCCTTCTCTACCGTGTCCGCTTTCTTTATAACCTCCAAATGGTGAAGTTGGATCAAATTTATTGTAAGTATTCGCCCATATTACACCGGCATTAAGCTTGGAAGTTAAATTAAACACCTTAGATCCCTTATCTGTCCAGACTCCTGCTGACAGTCCATAAGGTGTGTTATTTGCTTTTGTTATTGCTTCATCAATCGTTCTAAATGTTTGAATAGCTAAAACAGGACCAAAAATTTCCTCTTGAGCAATTACATGAGATTGTGAAACATTAGTAAACAAAGTGGGAGGACACCAAAAGCCTTTATCAGGAATAGTGCAATTTAATTGGAAAATTTCTGCTCCTTCATTCTTACCAATATCAATATATTTGTTAATAGTGTCCAGCTGAGATTTTGAATTTACAGCTCCTATATCGGTATTTTTATCCAGCGGGTTTCCTAAGATTAATGATTGTATTCTATCTCTTAGCTTACGAATAAAAATTTCATTAATTGATTCCTGTACCAGTAAACGAGAGCCTGCACAGCAGACATGGCCTTGATTAAAATAAATGCCATTTACAACACCTTCAACAGCTTGATCTAAAGGAGCATCATCAAACACTATATTCGCTGCTTTACCCCCTAGTTCCATAGTTGATTTTTTGGAAGTCCCTGCAATACTTTTCATTATAGATTTACCTACTGATGTTGAACCAGTAAAAGCTATTTTCTTAACATCATTATGGTTTACTATTAATTCTCCTGTTGATCCAGCCCCCGTCACAATATTTACCACACCTGGTGGCAAATCAGCTTGTTGAATAATCTCAGCTAATTTTAATGCCGTTAAAGAAGTAGATTCTGCAGGCTTTAAAACCACCGTATTTCCAGTAGCCAATGCAGGTGCAATTTTCCAAGCTGCCATCATTAGTGGGAAATTCCATGGTATTATTTGCCCTACCACTCCAATAGATTTAGGGTTTCTATTTGGAAATGCGTAATCTAACTTATCTGCCCAACCTGCATAATAAAAAAAATGAGCTGCTGCTAATGGTACATCAACATCTCTTGACTCTCTAATTGGTTTTCCTCCGTCTAATGTTTCAACAACAGCTAATTCTTTGGCCTTTTCTTGAATTAATCTAGCTATTCTGTAAATATATTTCGAGCGTTCTTTTGCAGGCATCTTAGACCATACATTTTCATAAGCATCTTTTGCTGATTTTACAGCTAAATTGATATCATCAGATCCTGCTTCTGCAATTAATGAGATTTGATTTTCATTAGAAGGATTTATTGTTGAGAAATATTTATTTGATAGTGGTTTTAAGAAAGCTCCATTTATGAAAAGACCGTATTTATCTTTTAAGTCAATATGATCGGTGCTTTCTAATGAGGGAGATAAGTTCCAGTCTCCATTAAATTCTAAAGGTTGAATATTTGAATTCATTATCTAATCGTTTGAAAAATAATTTTTGGATTGGTAATTTCCGGTTTGCTGTTTTACAATCTGCATAAGAACATCGTTAGCCAGGCTGCTTGCTCCAAATCTAAACCATTTTTTATCTAACCAAGTAGGCCCTAAGGTTTCTTTGACTAACATCAAATATTGTAATGCTAACTTCGAATTTGATATTCCACCAGCTGGTTTCATACCAATAATTTTACCTGTTTTGTAATAATAATCCTTAATAGTTTCTAACATTACAAGAGTAACCGGTAAGGTAGCAGCGGGTGAAATTTTACCAGTTGATGTTTTAATAAAATCTGCACCTGCGTTAATTGCTATTTCACTAGCCATTCTTATGTGGTCAAAATCTCCAAGTTCACCAGTTTCTAATATTACTTTTAATCTTATTCTTTCACCACATACTTCTTTTATAGCTGCAATTTCATCGTAAACATAATTGTATTCACCTGAATGAAATTTCCCTCTACTAATAACCATATCTACCTCATGGGCTCCATTAATAATAGCTTCTTTTGTATCTTTAATTTTAATCTCTAAAGTGGAATTTCCGCTAGGAAATGCAGTTGCAACACTTGCTACTTTAACATCTGTTCCCTTAAGTGCATCTACAGCCGTCTTGACCATATTGGGATAAACACAAACAGCTGCTACATTTGGGAGATTAGACAATTGATAATGTAGATGAGTAGCCTTATAACAGAGTTGTTGGACCTTAAGTACCGTATCCATGCCTTCTAATGTTGTTAGGTCTATCATGCTTAAAATCATTTTTAAACCATCTAGTTTAGCATCACTTTTTAAACTTCTTTTGGAAATTCTACTGACTCTATCTTCAATTCCGACTTTATCTACCTTAGTATTTGAGAAAAAATTTACCAAAATTTTATGAAAATTTAATTATCAAAGGTAATGAATCCAGTAATAACCCATAAGTAATCTAGTTTATTTATAGATTTGGTAATATTTTATCTAAATGAAAAATCTATTTTCATCAAAAAACGAATTAATTTCTAGGCGGGAAAAAGAGATTCTTTTAAGTCAAAAAGGATCCTGCTTTTGGCTTACTGGGTTGTCTGGTTCAGGGAAAACTACTATAGCAAAATTAACTGCAGAAAAATTACATTCAGATGGAATTCTTACACAAGTTTTAGATGGTGACAACATAAGATTGGGTGTTAATAATAATTTAACATTTAGTGAAGCAGATCGCACCGAAAATATTAGAAGAATTGCAGAAATTACTAAATTATTTATAGAAAATGGAGTGGTAACCATCTGCTGTTTTATAAGTCCCACAAAAAAATTGAGGTCTTTAGCAAAAAAAATTATCGGTTCTAAAGATTTTAATGAAATTTTTGTTAATACTAGTTTGGAGGATTGTAAAAAAAGGGATACAAAAGGATTATATAAAAAAGCTGCATTAGGAGAAATTAAAAACTTTACAGGAGTTTCAGCTCCATTTGAAGAACCTATTTCCGCTGAACTTATTATACCTACCCAAAATTTATCTGCAGAAGATTCGTCCAGAATTTTATATAATTTTGCTCTACAAATAATTAAATAAACTTTGAATAATTACCAATTAACACATTTAAAAGAACTTGAAGCTGAATCAATATATGTAATAAGAGAAGTAGTTGCACAATTTGAAAATCCAGTTTTACTTTTTTCTGGAGGTAAAGATTCTATAGTTTGTTACCATTTGGCACGGAAGGCATTTTATCCTGCGAACGTACCATTTCCATTAATGCATATCGACACAGGGCACAACTTTGACGAATTATATGAATTCCGTGACCAATTGATAAAAGAAACGAATGGAAATTTAATTATTGAATCTGTACAAAAATCAATAGATGAAGGAAAAGTAGTTGAAGAAAAAGGAATCAACTCTAGTAGAAATAAACTTCAGACAACTACTTTATTAGATGGCATCGAAAAACATCAATTTGATTGTGCAATGGGAGGGGCAAGACGAGATGAAGAAAAAGCCAGAGCCAAAGAACGATTTTTTTCTCATAGAGATGAATTTGGTCAATGGAATCCTAAAAATCAAAGACCCGAACTTTGGAATATATTTAATGGTAAAAAAAACTTTGGAGAGCATTTTAGAGCATTTCCTATTAGTAATTGGACGGAAATGGATATTTGGCAATACATTATGTTAGAGGATATAAAAATCCCTTCACTTTATTTTTCTCATACAAGAAATTGCTTTGAAAGAAAAGGAGTAGTCATGGCAAAAACAGACTTTATAGAAACCTTGCCCAACGAAAAAGTAAAAAAAATGCAAGTTAGATTTAGAACTATTGGTGATGCAACCTGTACAGGAGCTACTGTTTCGTCAGCAGATAGTTTGGAGAAAGTTATTGCAGAAGTTGCTGCATCTAGAATTACAGAAAGAGGAGGAAGAGCGGATGACAAAAGATCCGAGGCAGCTATGGAAGATCGAAAAAAGGAGGGATATTTTTAAGGATATGAGCACTGAATACTTAAACATGGATTTGCTTAGATTTACCACAGCTGGTAGTGTTGACGATGGTAAAAGCACATTAATTGGCAGACTACTATACGACAGTAAATCCATATTTAAAGATCAAATGGAGGCCATCGAAACAGTCAGTGCCAAAAAAGGAGAAGAACGTGTAAATCTTGCTTTACTAACAGACGGGCTTAGAGCTGAAAGAGAACAAGGCATCACAATTGATGTTGCCTACAGATATTTTGCTACCCCAAAAAGAAAATTTATAATTGCTGATACTCCTGGACACATACAATACACAAGAAACATGGTTACCGGAGCTAGTACTGCTAACCTAGCTTTAATCCTTGTTGATGCAAGAAAAGGAATTGTTGAGCAAACTAAAAGACATTCATTTATCGCGTCTTTACTAGGAATTCCCCATATTATTTATTGTATTAATAAAATGGACTTGGTGAATTACAAGGAAGACAAATTCATTGAAATCAAAAAAGAGTTGGCAAATTTCAGTTCAAAATTAACAACTACAGATATTAACTTTATTCCAGTAAGCGCATTGATAGGAGATAATCTAGTTAACAGATCGTCAAAAATGGAATGGTATCAAGGAGGCACCTTATTACACTTACTTGAAAACATCCACATTGCTTCGGATTACAATCTAATCGATTGTAGATTCCCAATTCAGCAAGTTATTAGACCTCAAAAAACAGATTTTCACGACTTTAGAGGTTATGCAGGAAGGGTTTCTAGTGGAGTATTAAAAAAGGGAGATGATGTAGTAGTATTGCCTTCTGGGTTTCAATCTAAAATCAAATCTATTTTGAATTTTGATAAAGAATTAGAAGAGGTTTTTGCGCCCATGTCTGCCACCATCACTCTTGAAGATGATTTAGATGTTAGTCGAGGAGATATGATTGTGAGACCAAACAATCAACCAAAATCTACTCAAGAAATTGAATTAATGATATGTTGGCTGGGTGAGAAACCTTTATTAGAGAAGGGTAAATATGCTGTCAAACATACTACTAAAGAAGTTCGTGCAATTGTAAAAGAAATTCTATACAAGGTTAACATTAATACACTGCACAGAAATCCAAAGGATAAGGAAATTAACTGTAATGACATTGCCAGAATTTCAATTAGAGTGACTCAACCCCTATTTGTAGATAAGTACAGTAAAAATAGATCTACTGGAAGCCTAATTTTAATTGACGAAAATACCAACAGCACAGTTGGTGCAGGAATGATTATTTAACTTATTCTAAATTTGATAGGTAGTGTAAATCTTGCATTTACAGCAGTTCCTCTTTGTTTACCTGGTGTCCACTTAGGCATAGATTTTACAACTCTTTGTGCTTCCCCATCTAATGTTTTATGGACGCCCTTAACTACCTTAACGTCTTTTATAGTTCCATCTTTCCAAACTACAAACTGAACAAAAACTTTTCCTTGAATACCATTCTCTTTTGCCATTTCGGGGTATTGTATGTTTTTACCTAAAAATTCATACAATTTTGCCATTCCACCAATAAATTCTGGGTTTTCTTCAACAACATCAAAAATTTGTTCTACCACTGGTTCTGGTTCTTCTTCAACTTCAATAACAATATCAATATCAGCCTCTTGATCTATAATTATAACGTTCGTTTCTTCCCTTTCATCTTCTTCTTCTAAAACTTCTACCTCTTCTGGTGGAGCTGGTGGTGGTGGTGGCGGTGGTGGTGGTGGTGGCGTGTTGGGATTAATTTCCACAACCTCTTCGTCCTCCAATGCAGTTAATGAAGATTCGATACTTGCTCCAGCTAAATCAATTTTTTTATACTCGACAAGACATAAAATAAATGCTGTTACTAGAACCAAACCAGAAAGAACATAAACCGTTCTTGATTTGATATCTTCTGCATCTACTTCTATATTCTTTTTAGGTTTCATATTAGATGGTAAATTTAGTATTTAAATATAAATATCCAAAAATCATACCAAAGTGTATTTAACTTACGGTATTTTGATAGTCTTCGGGAGATAATAAATCTTCTAATTCAGACGAATCACTCATCTTTAATTTTATCATCCACCCCTCATTATAAGGATCTTCATTCACCTTCTCAGGGTTGGATTCTAAGGATTCGTTAAATTCTATAATTTCACCTGAAATAGGCATAAATAAATCAGATACTGTTTTAACAGCTTCAACTGTTCCAAAAACTTCTTCTTTTTCCAATGTTTCCTCTAATGTATCTACTTCTACATATACAATGTCTCCTAGCTCACCTTGAGCAAAATCGGTAATTCCAATAGTTGCAATGTCTCCGTCTACTTTAATCCATTCATGATCTTTAGTATATTTTAAGTCTTTAGGAATATTCATGGTCAATTATTTTATGGCAAATTAACAAAAAAAATCATCTAAGTTGAAATCTAATTGCAAAACCAGCATTAGTATTTGCAGTTGGAAAAGAAGTCGAAACAAAAGGTGTGTTTACTCTTCTGTCAAAGTAGATTCTCAACATTAATTGCTTGGTCAAATTGTAATCTCCAGAAAATTGAATACTTACAGCTCTCTGTCCTGCTGTTGCTTGATTTTGGTTTTCGACAATTTTCCTGGTTATGGTTTTATTATCTCTTATTGAAACATCCAATCTCATTCTTAAATCACTAGGATCTAATGTTTTACCAGCAATTTTAAAAGGCAAAGATAATTTTCTCCAAGTATACCCTGATCCAAACTTAATTTCACTTCCTTTAATTTCTGTTATTTGATTATTCGCTAAACTTAAAGAAATATTTCTGTCTTTTTTAACCTCAAACTTTACAGACATATTATTTGACAATGTTAAATCAACACCCAATAATGGCGCAAATTGCTCAAGAATATTCAAGGTCATAATTTGTTTTTGAGAAATATAGTTTCCAGCAATATCAGTCTCTGTTGCATTGCCATTTTCATCCCACTGACCACTTAAATTTGTAGTATAATTTCCAACAGAAAAATTAGATCTATAGGCATGAGTAAAAGACAACTTTTTAATATATTTTCTGAGAGATTTAATCTTTCCTAATCCATCAAAAGTTATTCTCCAATTTGGAACTGGTATTTTCCTGCTCATAGGGTTAATATTACTTAAAGTAGGTGTTTCCCCAAGATAAGCACACATAAATGATCCTATAATTACATCTTGTTGTGTACTATCATAACCTGTGTAATAACCGGAATTTTCTAAATTATTATTTGAATTAGGATTGGATTGGGACATTAGTTTTGAAATCGATTGCCTGTAAGAAAGTAAGTTTTCCCAAATTTGGTTGGTCAATGTTGTATCATTCATTTTATCAGGTCCAAAAGCTGTTTTCAAAGAAATTATTGAAGTGCTAAAAGATCCGTTAAACTGGTTATTTAATAGTTCAAAATAACGATCGTCATCTAATCCAAGATTAGAAGTTTTATTTTCCATTAAATTACGATCAGCCGAAAGATCTATCCTAAGACTTTTAATAGGTTTTACAGAAGCTTTAAAGGTCATGTTTTCTGTGTGGTTTACCGTATATTGAGTGCTGATGTATTGGTAATTATTAGTGTCTACCAACCAACTGTTTCCTGCTGCATAGTGAGCGAATATAAAGTCAGTTTTATTTCCTAATAAATCTCTTTCTTGGTATCCTCCGGAAATAAAATCAATCCCTGGAGCTGACCAGTTATTATCCATTCCTAATAAATTGGTTCTGTTGGCATATCCTGGGAGCATGATTCCATCATTAGTATTAAATGTTGCATTTACACTTTTTACAGACATTAGTAACCTAGCAAATTGATCGATTAATTTATTAGACTCTGCTTCTTTCTTTTTCTTGACGATCTCAGATTTTTCTGGATTCACTTTATCTTTTTTACCACCTTTAGTTGTGTTACTCCTTGATCTTGAGTTTCTGGAATTTCCGTATTTTTTATTTACTTTTTTTAAATAAGGAACTTTATTGTAAAGGGTAATAAAATTTAATTTGCCTGACCATGCTAAAACTCTTGAATTTTGAAGAATGTTACCTACCGACAATGTATCGTTATCAAGAGCCAAAGGAGCTCTTGTCCAATCAAAATTTCCAGTATACCTCGTTGTTAAAGAAATCCAATCAGTTAAAGGAAAGTTTTTCAAAGGCCATTTAAACGAAACATTTCCCACATGATTGTAATTCATGTTTTCACCAAATGTTTTCAAGCTGTTATTTACAACGTCTTTATCGTCTTGGTTATCGTATCCGAAAATTCCATAATCGATTCTGCCTGGTGTTTCAGTAACAAAAGCACCATTTGTAGCCTGCAAATCAAATTTCAAATTTTTTGTGATATCATACTTAAAGTCATAATTTCTATCCCAATTAAATTGTTTACCATACTGTGGAACTTCAAAATTTTCTCCACCAGGAAAATTATACCTCGTAGAAAAAACATTATAGGTTCTATTCATGTTTGATCTAATTGCAATTTGTTTGGGTAGTAGATAAATATTAAAATCTCTTATTAATCTTAGCCATTTTGATTTTCTTAAAAATTTATTCTTTTTAAACGGCTCAAAGGCTTTAACCTTACTATTGTAAAGATAATTGACAGAACCTAAGTAATTTCTCTGTAGGTCTTGTCTCGTATTGATATCTCTATGAGAAAGTTCCGTAAAAGAATAGTTAAAACTAAAATTTGAAATATCCCAAGGCAGGGCAATTTGCTGTGAATTAATTTTCTTCTTTTTAAATTTTGTCTTTTCTGTTATTTCTTCTTTTTCACTTTCACTTTCCTTAAGAACTTCTTCTTTAGTTATCTTTTTTTTCGGAGACTTACTTTTTTTCTTGGTATTAAATTTAATGTTCGTAAAATTTATGGATTTTCTCTCCGTTAAGTCAATTCCATTATAAAATCGATCATTCCATAATTTTTCTGGTTCAGTAATTCCTTTTTCAAATAACAAGTCTGGGCTAAGGGGGTCATATAAAGGTTTAATAATATTTCTTGAATAACCAACGTACATTGGTAAGTTGATCCCCGATTGATCTCCAAAAAACTTATCCAAATTTACAGTTGTTGAAGCGTCAAAACCGTAAATGAATTCTTGTTGTCTTTCACTTACTCGTTTTTCGATACTTCCAAAGCCAGGTGTTGAGTAATTACCTGACAATGCTACATCAGCAAAATCTGCAAGATTTGCAGTCAGTCTTCCTATGGCAGCCCACCCTCCATTCTCATTAAAGTCACTAAGTCTTAATTCATTAACCCAGACTTCCAAACATTTTTCTAAACCATCGTCGGGTTTCCATTGATTATTTGGATCGTTACTTTTAGGGTTTCTTACTCCAATCATAATGGTCTTAACACCTTGTAGGTTTGGATTACCTACCACAGTAATATTAGAACTGGAGTTATCAGGATCTTCTCTTGTAAATCTATCAAAATTGCTGTAATCTGTAGCATTTCGATTTTTCTTTAAGTCTTTAAGATGATTTAAATTAATAGTTAAATTATTTTCTTGGGGCCAAACAGAATTAGCAGAATTATTTCCCCAACTTGATATTTTAACAGGCATTTCATATTCATAATAATTAGACACAAAGTCAGTACCCAATCTTACAAATACAGTAGCTTCATTATCGTTAATTGGTTCTGAACCTGCATTAGATTCACCATGAACAAACATTTGAATTTTATTATAATTCCTAATATCAAGGGTTACATTTCTATAGATTGCTCTGGAATCTCCGTCTTTTAAACCACATACATCTAAAACCAAACTCTGTTCGTTCTGTTGAGCTAGGTTTGCAGTCTGATAATTAGTTTCCCTAATAATTCCTTCTGGTAAAACATAATTTATAGGATCTCGAGTACCATTGTCTTCGAGATTTACTGCACTTATATTAAAAAATGTATTGGCCTCTTCATTTTGAATATATTCTCCGTCTGCAAGTAAACTACCTAAATATCTTCTCCATTCTCCTCTAATTAATTCTAATCTAGCAAATCTTAATGTTACATTTTCACTCCATCCATGTAAAAACATTCTTATAAAACGAATAGATCTAAAATCTTGAATATCATTAACCCTTTTAGAGTAGGCAGTTACAGGAACTCTGAATTGATACCAATAAACTTCTTTTTGAGTTTCTGGATCAATATGCTGTACTTTATCGGTAATGAAATTTTTACCTACCTCCATTTTGTTTGGTTTGAAGTCTATTTTGTACTGAAAATAACTTTCAGACTCACTCAAATTATTGTCCAGATTAATATCCTCAACATTTGGTAAAGTAGAAGCGGAGGTGGGGTATTTATCAGCATTCATGGTATCTGACATCTCTGAAGTTGGAGAATTCCCATCGGGGTTGTTGTAGTTTTTGTATCTGTCTCGAATACTTAGCTCTTGAATATCATAATCGTCGTCCCTGTAGTAATTGAAATTGTCGCCAGATGGATCGTTGATGATTTTCGATATTATATTTGGATCTGAAATATGATTTTGAATTTTAGATACATAATTATCAAAATAGGATAATTCCTGACTATCCGACAAACCATCAAAACCAATGTCCTGAAATTGTCTTGAAGATAAATTATTATTAAATGCGTTTACTATCACTTGAGTATTTGGAACTACTCCCCATGCAGTATATTCTAACTCATTAGAATAAGCGTCGTAATCACCGTCAGGTGGTAATCCATTTTCAAAAGATTTTCTACCATCTCTAAGCAAATCTTCAGAAACATTACCAAGGTTAAAATAAAATTCACCACCAGAACTATTTTCCGAATCTTCATTAAACGGATCCATTACCCAAAATTGAATGAATTCTATATTTGCTGCTTCAAAATCATTGGTAGTTAATGTTCTCATAATCCCTCCCCATCTTGTTTCAGGATTGTTTAACTGACCTGTAACTTGGTTTAAACCTGCACTGTAACTTCCTGGTTGAACATCAAAATTATAAGGTCCTCTTTCTTTAGGGTAATAAGAAATATCAAAAATGGGAATATTGGTCAGCTGTCCAGTACCTAGTTGTTTATTTGGGAAAACCTCGTCTACTAAAACCTGTCTCATTAAATGATTTTTTTGAAATGCTGAACCTTTCAAATGTCCTGGTGTTAACGAAGAAGTTTTACTGTGAAACAAAGGGTCTATCACATACCAAGAAAATTTTGCTCGATTCTTTCCGTAGTTGATATCGTTATAAAGAGAAGCTTCTGGGAAAAGATCTGGTTGCCCTTGAGGAACTGAGGCCAGTACCCAATTATTAATAGTTCGTATGTCAATAGCACTCTGACTGCCTTCAAAATCGTCAATATAAGAAGATCCATTTTCTTGAGTAATATCAATGGCCTTATTGTGACCTGGGATCAGTGCTGCAACCTCCCCAGAAAAGTTCAAAATAGATTTTTTCTTAGTTTCAATAAATGGTAACATGTCGACCCATTTCGTTAAAATTGGAACTTCTTTCTTAAACCCTCCATCAATTCCTAACATTGTGTTAGATATTGGCTCGTCTCCTACATTTACTTTAGGAGTAAGAGGTCTTTCTTTTAACTTTAAAATTGTAGCTCCAATATTGGCATCTTTATTGATTTTATAGTCTAAATGTGTTCCCAGTAAAGTTTTCATTTGAACACTAAAAAGAGAATTACTTTCCAGAGAAATTTTTATTGGAGTTCCAGAACTAAGAATACCATCGTCTAAAATTTTAACTCTTCCCAGATTATAATCAACCATATATTGAGCTCCTTCAGTTAAAATTTGACCACCAGCGGTTACAACAACAGATCCTTGAGGAATATTCATAGTATTTAAAGAAATTTCAGAGCTTACAGAGGATTGATAAGTTCCTCTTATTTTAAATCTGTTTAACTCAGGAAGTTGTTGAGCAGCTGTCTTGGTACTGTCGTAAAGTTGTGTGAAAGCTACTTTTTCAATTATAGAACTAGAAATACCTTCGTTCAACATTTTTTGTTCTATACTTTTACCGAAAGGCTCAATTGTTGTAAAATAAAGTCTTCCATTTCTAGGATTTATAGTTCCCCCATTTGCAATTTTACCCTGAGCAGATGTAATCGGCACAAAATCAAATAATCCATCTTGATAAAGTTGTTGTTGCTGATTTAGTCTGTCAAGATCTAAAAGCTGAATTAATAATTTATCATCAACCCCCGGCTTAGGAATGTAATTAATATCAATTGAAGTTGAAGGGTTATTATACCAAATATCTAGTCTAAAATTATCAGAAGATACTTGATAAGCGCCAAGAGAATATACATTTTTCATCATTAAATCCCACAATTTTTTCTTTGGGTTTCTAATGGTAGATTTTAACAACTTTAAATAGAGCGCGCTTTGTCCAGCAACACCATCCGTAGAGAGCTCTCCTACTTGATAGGTTTTTCCAGCATAGGTATACTGGTAAGCAACACCAAGAACTTGGTCGTTGTTTAATGACTGATTTAAAGATATAAAACCTAAGACTGAATTGTAAGAAAATTCGTTAGAGCTTAGCATTCTTGCATTTTCCACTTTTTCGAACTCTATTCCTTGATTCATATTATAATTTAATCCAGAGAGTTCATTACTAGCATTTACATAATTTCTAATATTAGAGTTGGTATTTATATTATTGTAGAGCGAATTATGTGAATTATCTGGTACTGAATAGCCACCAGAAATCCATAGTGGGTTTTCAAGCTGATTAATTTTAGGTTCTCCTAAATCGGAAAAACAAAGAATGTTTCTTGTATTTTGTATCGTATTATTTCTGTTTGTTACCCAAACTTCGATTCTCTGAATCTGAACCCCAGAAGTAATCATAGGAAGTGTTTTCATAGATTGATTATAACTATCCCTGAAAAAAAAACTTAAGAAAAAATGTCTATTTTCCTCGTAATTATCTGCATTTATTTCAAACTCATTAAGCTGGGCTCCACCAGATACTTCTATTTCTTTTTTCTGCCCTTTTTGCTGAGACAGCACAGTTGTAGCAGTTAGTTTTCCAAATTTCAGCTCAGACTTTATTCCAAACAGACTTTGACTTCCAGAAATTAAAGTACTGTTTAAAGGAAGAGAAACATTTCCCGCTTCTAATTTTTGTAAAATATCATCCTCTTTACCTGAATAATCAAGATTTAGCTGATTGTCAAAATCAAAGGTTGCTTCAGTATTATAATTAAATCCCAAGTCCATTAAATCTCCAATTTTCCCAGTCAAATTCATCTGAATTTTTTGGTCAAAATCAAATGTTGTTAAACTTCTATTTCTTTCTGGAAGTACAGGGTTGTCAGTTCTTGAAGAGTTAAGACCAAAACTTAGTTCTGCAGATCCTTGAGGTCTAATTTCAACAAAATCACTACCAAACATTTTCTTTTCTGGTGGTCCATTTATCTTAATCTCATCTTCCATTTTTTTGTACTTGTAATCAGAAATTTCGTCTAATTTTTTCTTCCAAAAATCATCCATTGATTCCTGATGTTGTAATTTTAAATAATCTGATAGTGAAACTTCACTAGAAGGTCTAAAATTTAAACTGTCTCCCAATAAAGAATTGTATACGTAATTACCTGTCACAGGATCAAAATGTATGTTATTTTGAATATTTAATGGAAGATTGAAATCAATTAATCCTAGAGAAAAATTGGTTGGGTCTAGAGGGTCATTAATAGGGAAAATTAAATCTATATCAGGCGAGTCAAGCGCTATAATTGGTGCACTAGGAACATTATTTGCTTTAGTATTGTACACTGTTAGGACAACTAAAACAATTAATGAAAATGTTTTTCTAAGAATAGAATTATAATGCAATTTGTTATTTTAGACCGCCTTTAGAGTTTTTTTAATGAGCTCTTCTACAGATGAAATTTCGTTGTTTTTCATAATTTCGTCTATGGTATTTGAAGCTTTCTTTTTATCAATACCTAAAACTGTTAATGCTGATAACGCTTCATTTTTATAGGTATTGCCCTCAGAGGATAAAAATTCATTATTAGTTTCTATTTTATCTAGTTTTCCTTTTAAATCAACTATAATTCTTTGTGCAGACTTTAACCCAATTCCTTTCACACTCTTAAACGCATTTACATCGCTCTGGCTTACAGCTGTAACAACTTCAGAAGGTTTCATTGATGATAAAATCATTAAAGCAGTACTAGCACCAACACCAGAAACATTTATTAGTTCTTTGAACATAAGTCTTTCTTCTTCGTGAGCAAATCCAAATAAGATATGAGCATCCTCTCTTACAGTTAAATGGCTGTAGAGTCTTAGCTTTCCTTTTGATGGTAAAGATTCAAAAGTATTCAAAGAGATGTTGAGCATATAGCCAACTCCATTAACGTCAATAACAACAGAGGATGTTGTTTTAGATTCAAGAATACCTTCTATATGTGCAATCATAATATTTATTTACGGTTTTGAACATCAACCACACCAAGTGTGATCATATTTAAAATTTCTCTTACTGAAGATCCAATTTGCAAAACATGAACGGGTTTCTTCATTCCCAATAAAACTGGACCAATTGCTTCATTTTGACTCATCTCTTGAACTAATTTATAAGCGATATTTCCAGAACTTAAACTTGGAAAAATTAAAGTATTTGCACTGTTTCCAGACAACATTGAAAATGGGAAAAAATCATTAATTAATTCTTTATTTACAGCAAAATTGGCTTGTAATTCACCATCTACAATTAATTCTGGATGCTTTTGATGAAGAATTTTAGAAGCTTCTCTCATTTTTATAGCGTCTTCTCCTTCATTTGAACCAAAGTTTGAATAGCTTAAAAGTGCAATTTTAGGTTCAATTTTATACTGCTTTACTGTTTTTGCAACCAGTAAAGTAATATCAATAATTTCTTCAACCGTAGGGTTAATATTAATTGTTGTATCAGCAAAAAACATAGGACCATCTTTACTAATTAAAATATACATTCCAGCGATTTTGTTTATCCCCTCTTCTACACCAATCACTCTTAAAGCTGGCCGAATGGAATCTTTATAGCTTCTCGTAAGTCCGGAAATCATTACATCTGCCCTTCCTGTTTCTACCATAGCAGCTGCAAAATAATTCCTTTCTCTCATTAATTTTTTTGCTTCATAAAAAGTAAGACCTCTTCTCTTGCGTTTCTCATGAAGAATTTCTGCAAATGATTCTCTATGTTTTAATTCACTCTCATTTCTTGGGTCTATAATTTCACAATTAGATAAATCTAAGTTGTACTCATCAATAATTTTTTGAATTTTCTGTCTTTTACCTAAAAGTATAGGTATAGCAATGCCTTCTTCCAGAGCCATTTCAGCAGCCTTCAAGATTTTATAGTGGTCTGCTTCTGCAAAAACAACTTTTTTAGGATTTCTTTTTGCTTTAGCTGTTAAGTTTCTAATAAGCTTATTTCCTAAACCTAGACGCTCCATTAAATTTAACTCATACTTTTTCCAATCTTTTATATGTTTCTTAGCAACACCTGAGTCCATTGCAGCTTTAGCTACTGCTGGTGCTACCCAATATATTAATCTTGGATCAAGTGGTTTAGGAATTATTTGCGTTCTTCCAAAGGAAATACTTTTTGCGTCATAAGCTTCATTAACTACGTCTGGAACCTGTTCTTTTGCTAAAAGGGCAATGGCCTTTACTGCAGCTAACTTCATTTCCTCATTAATCATAGTAGCTCTAACATCTAAAGCACCTCTAAAAATATAGGGGAAACCTAAAACATTATTTACTTGATTGGGATGATCTGACCTTCCAGTAGCCATAATTAAATCTTCTCTAGTCTTTATTGCTAAATCGTACTCAATTTCCGGGTTTGGATTCGCTAAAGCAAAAACAATAGGATTTTTAGCCATGTTTTTAATCATTGATTCATCAACAATACCACCCTTTGAAAGACCTAAAAAAACGTCGGCATCTTTAAATGCTTCTTCGAGACTTGGATTCTTACCATGCTGCATGAAAAACTGTTTATTTTCATCCAATTGATCTTTTCTGGACTCATGAATTAATCCTTTAGAATCGTACATGAAAATATTACTTTTTTTCACCCCTAAAGAAATGTACAATTTAACACAAGATTGTGCGGAAGCACCTGCTCCACTTACAACTATTTTAACTTTTTCTATTTTCTTCTTGGCAATTTCAAGAGCATTTAGCAGGGCAGCAGCAGATATTATAGCTGTTCCATGCTGATCGTCGTGCATAATTGGGATATCAAGTTCTTTTTTTAAACGTTCTTCAATTATAAAAGCTTCTGGAGCTTTGATGTCTTCTAAGTTTATTCCTCCAAAAGTGGGAGCAATAGCTTTTACAGTAGCAATAAATTTATCAACATCTGTTTCATTTACCTCAATATCAAAAACATCAATATCGGCAAAGATTTTAAAAAGCAAACCTTTACCTTCCATAACTGGCTTAGAAGCTTCTGGACCAATATCTCCCAGACCTAAAACTGCAGTTCCATTAGAAATTACAGCAACCAAGTTTCCCTTAGCGGTGTATTTATATACATTGTCGTTATTTTTATTAATTGCCAAACAAGGTTCTGCTACTCCAGGTGAATAAGCTAAAGAAAGGTCTCTTTGAGAAGTGTAAGGCTTGGTAGGAATTACTTCAATTTTACCTTTTCTTCCAGAACTATGGTAGTCAAGAGCATCTTTTTTAAATTTTTTTTCTGACATGTATTTAACGTATAATAAGCTAAATTAAACATCTAATAAGATTTCAACTTACTAAATGCACAAAAACTATAACATCTAAATGTTAATGGAGTGATTTATTTAAATACTGAGTAAAGTACAGTATTTTCTAAAAATTATTTACTGATAGCTTAGACTATCTTTTAATGATTTTACTCTTTTTTAGTAAATTTTCTTGGTTATAAATTTTAAGGGTGTAAATGCCAGAGTTTAGTCCCGTAAGATCAATTAGATTCTGATTTAGCGTTAACAGTGTATTAATGATTTCTCTACCATTTATGTCAAATAACTGATAATTTAATTTTTCATAATTTTTATTAGAAAAATTAATATTGATCACATCCTTAGTTGGATTTGGATAAATAGAAATATTATCAAATTTATCTTGAAAACCGACGGTATTAGTAATATTGACATCTACTGAGTCTATAGGATTATCAAACACGTCTACAATGTAGTATCTGATGAGTACATTACCACCATCATAAAAATAAAAAGTTCCTTTCATTAAACAGGAGTCTCCTGTCTGTAAAGGATTTGAAGCAGGAGTCGTCCAGTCATCTCCAAAACAAGAGTAGCATAAATTATTATCACAAAATTGATCATTAAAAAGTGTGTCATTTGAACTTAGTACAACTCTTCTGAACTTTATATCTAAGGGTGAAGAACCAGTATTTTGACAATGCATATAAACGTCAAATCCAGCATAGTCTTTTGTAATATTAATTGTCTGTCCATTATAATTTACTCCAGGATCATCGTCCCATAAAATGTCAATTTGTCCAAAAGAGGTCAGAGTTGTAATAGTAACTACTAAGGATAGTAAAAATTGCTTCATGATTTAATTTTTTCAAATATAGCTATTTTAATTATCCTAATTCAAATGGTTAATCATCTTAAATTATAATTGTAAGATTATTGTTATATTCACAAAACATTAATCTTTTTACAAGTTAAATAAGTGTAATTATTCCCATGAAAAAAATCTTCTTCTTTTTATTTTGTTCTGCTTCACTAATTAACTACGGACAATTACCTAATATCAACCTTAAAGATATCAATGGAAATACCCAGAATTTATCCAAGTTTTCTAATAATGGTAAACCTGTAATCATTAGTTTTTGGGCAACATGGTGCAAACCTTGTAAAGCAGAATTAAATACTATAGCTGAAGAATATGACGACTGGGTTGACGAAACAGGTGTTCAGCTAATTGCCATTTCTATTGATGACGCAAGATCAAGTACAAGAGTAGAGCCTTACATAAATGCTCAAGGTTGGGAATATATGGTGTTGCTTGACCCAAATGGAGATTACAAGAGAGCTATGAATGTTAACAATGTCCCTCATACTTTCTTGGTGAACGGCAGTGGTAAAATAGTTTGGGATCATAATAATTATTCTCCTGGGGATGAGGAAGAGCTTTATGAAGAGTTAATTAAAATATCTAAATGATAAATAAGTATTATTTATTATTATTTTTACTTATTTGGAGCTTATTAATTGTTGAAGGTCAAGAGAATCCACAAGCTGGGATTGTCTCAGGAAATATTCAGGCAATTGGACAATACTATCAAGAAGATACTTTGATAAATGCTGCATTACCTGAACACTTGTATGGTTTCAATGGTTTTGCTAATGTAAATTACCAAAAAGGGAATTTTAGATCTGGTATTAGATACGAGAGTTATCTTAATACTTTAGAAGGCTATCCAACCACTTTTAATGGAACAGGTTTAGGCTACCGATATATGTCTTGGAGCGGAGATGGTGTAGGAGTTACTATTGGAAACTTTTATGATCAATTTGGTAGTGGAATGATTTTTAGAGCTTATGAAGAAAGACAATTAGGTATCGATAATGCTTTAGATGGAATAAGGCTTACTTATGAACCAACAAAAGGAATCTACCTTAAAGGTATGATTGGGAAACAACGATATTCATTCGACGATAAATTGACAAATGGAAACGGCATTATTAGAGCTATTGATGGAGAATTAAATTTAAATGAACTATTGGATAGTAGCAATTCCTGGAAATTAAAAGCAACCTTAGGTGGAAGTTTTGTTAGTAAATTCAATACTGATAATAACACAACTCTATTTAATATGCCTAAAAATGTAGGTGCAACATGTTTTAGGATGAATTTAAGGTATCAAAAGATTCGTTTTAGTGGAGAATATGTGCATAAAATAAACGATCCATACCCTGATCAAGATAAAAACTTCAATTATATATATAAAAATGGAGAAGGTTTATTATTAAATCTTGGATATTCAACTAAAGGTTTTGCTATAGATTTTTCAGCAAAGCACATGGATAATATGCTCTGGAGATCTACCAATGTAAATGTAGGGCCAACTGACTTATTGATAGGTTACTTACCAGCTTTAACTAAACAACACACCTATAATCTAGCAGCGACACTTTACCCATATGCTACTAATTTTTATGGAGAAATTGCTTACCAATTAGATGTTCTTTATAAAATCCCAAAAAAAACTGTTTTAGGCGGGAAGTACGGAACTTCAGTGGCATTAAATTTCGCAACAGCTTATGTTCCTGAAAGAGATTTCGTTTCAGATATGGGCAGTAGTAGAAACAGTTACACAACATCATTATTCTCAAGATCTGATAGTATTTTATTTCAGGATTTCAATTTAGAAATTAAGAGAAAGATAAATAAGAAAGTCAAACTTAACTTAAACTATTTCAACTTCGTTTTCAATGACGATGCAGTAAAAGTAGCTGGTTATTATAAAATGATTTACACCCAAATTGCAGTTCTTGATTTAACTTATAAAATCAATAGATACCATTCTCTAAGATTTGAAACTCAAGCAATGTGGACAGATAATGATAAAGGAGACTGGTTATTTGGCCAAGTCGAATATACTTTTAGTCCGCATTGGTATGTAGCCATTCTTGATCAATATAATTCTGGGAACAGTGACCTAAATAAAAGAATTCATTACGGGCTAATTTCTGCAGGTTACATAAACGGATCACATAGGTTTTCATTACAATATGGAAAGCAAAGAGCAGGTGTTTTTTGTGTAGGTGGTGTATGTAGAGCAGTTCCTGCCTCAAATGGTTTAACCTTTTCCTTTACCTCAAGTTTTTAAAATGAAAAAAATATTAATTCCTTTATTAGCCTTCTTTTTATTTGCTTGCGATAAAATCGAATCACCCGTAGCTGAAGAATATGGTAAATTTGATTGGAGTTTTTTTCCAGGCGACCCTGCTGACTATGCTTCAAACTATTATGATATCGCTAATCCTCAAAATGAGTGGGGAGAAAATCTCAATGAAAAAGGAATTTTGTTAGAAGATTATACTGGGCATCTTTGTACAAATTGTCCTGAAGCAGGGCTAATTGCTAAAAGCATTGAAGAGGATAGCAGTCTTAATGTTATAGTAGCTTCAATTCATGCGAGTATAGATGGGGGGTTTCAGGAAACAGATGCATTATTCACCAATAATTATGAGACTGAAGCAGGTAATGAATATGTAAGAGGTAGTGAAATGAACGGATTTTTAGGAAATCCTATGGGAACAATAAATAGAAATGATGGTGGTTTATCAAATAGTGTTTGGTACCTGAAGTCTCAATGGGTTAGTGGAGTAAATGATGAAAATGACAATGATTCTCTTAATATTAATATTCAAATCAAATCATTTAATTTTTCGCAAACAAATGGCTTATATGTACATACTGAGACTTCTGTATTAAATGATCTAACAGGAAATTATCATCTAGTATTATATTTAATTAGAAATGATGTTATATCACCTCAAAAATTTGATCAAGGGATAATTGACACTAATTACCACCACCACGCCATACTTTCAGACAATATAAATGGAACTTGGGGAACACAAATAATAAATGGAGCTGTGTTAAAAGACTCCGTTATATATAATGATTTTTCATATCAACTACCTGATCCGGCTATTGATCTATCCTATAATGTAGAGAATTTATCAATAATTGCTTATGTTCTAAACAGAGACAATATGAGAATATTGCAAGTTGTTAATGAAGAACTTGAATAGGTTATTTAACTCAGACCTCTCATAATTCCTTTAGTAGAATTTCTGATAAATTCTAATATCACTTCTTTTTCATCTGAAATCGGAATTTCTAAATCTGCTACTCTTAAAGCAGTAGTCATATTACTATTCTGAACGTAGATAACTCTATAAATATCTTCTATATTTATAATCTGTTGGTCGTTAAAGCCTCTACGTCTTAACCCAATTGTATTTACACCAATATAAGAAAGCGGTTCTCTTGCTGCCTTTACATATGGAGGGACATTCTTTCTAACCAGCGATCCCCCTGCGATAAAGGCGTGTTGGCCAATGTGTACAAACTGTTGAATTGCAGCAGTACCTTCGATTATAACCCAGTCCCCAACAATTACGTGACCAGCTAATTGAACTAAATTCGCAATGACTACATTGTTTCCAATAATACAGTCGTGGGCCACATGAACATAAGACATAAGCAAGCAATTACTACCAATTTTTGTAGTTTTTTTATCTAAAGTCCCTTTATGAATAGTAACGTATTCTCTAATAGTTGTATTGTCACCAATCTCAGTAATTGCATACTCTCCATTATATTTTAAGTCTTGAGACTCTGCTGAAATAATAGCTCCAGGAAAGATTTTACAATTATTCCCTATCCTAGCGCCATTCATAATTACTGAATTCGAAGCAATCCAGCAATTATCACCAATTACTACATCTTCATATATAGTAGCAAAAGGTTCAATGGTGACGTTCCTACCAATTTTAGCTTTGGGATGAACGTTTGTTAAATTATTATTCATTTTATTTTTTTAAATACCAAAAATTATTTTTTTTCTTCTCTATCTTTTACTACTGAAGCAAGCATTTCAGCTTCAATACAAACCTCACCATTAACATATCCCTTTCCTCTCATGTGAACAAGACCTCTTCTTATTGGAGTAATTAAATTCAATTCAAAAACTAACGTGTCTCCAGGAATTACTTTTTTCTTAAATTTTACATTGTCAATTTTCATAAAATAGGTAGAGTATAAATGCGGATCTTCAACCTTACTTAGTGAAAAAATTCCACCTGCTTGAGCCATTGCTTCAATTTGAAGAACACCTGGCATAACAGGGTTACTTGGAAAATGTCCCATGAAATAATTTTCATTCATCGTTACATTCTTCACTCCTATTATTCCATTTTCATTGATTTCCATAACTTTATCAATCAGTAAAAAGGGATATCTGTGCGGAAGCATTTTTTCAATATCAACTATATCATAAAGTGGCTTTTTAGTTAAGTCAAAATATCTAGGTTCCTTTTCTTGTTCTTTCATGGCTTTTTTTAAGATTTTAGCAAATGAGGTATTTAGTTTATGCCCGGGTTTTTTAGTGATTATGTGACCGACAATAGGCATTCCAATTAACGCAAGATCACCGATTACATCAAGTAATTTATGTCGAGCTGGTTCGTTATGAAACTGTAGTTCACAATTATTTAAAATATTTCCATTTACTTTAATATCAGTAGCATCCTTTCCTAAAAGATGAGCTAAATTTCTAATTTCTTCATCCTTTATATCACTTCTATCAACTAAAACAATTGCATTATGTAAATCTCCTCCTTTTATAAGGTTTGCTTGAGAAAGTTTCTCTAACTCTGTTAATAAAACAAATGTTTTACAATTAGCTATCTCTTTTGAGTAATTATCTAAGTTTCTAATTTCAGCATATTGAGTCCCTAAAACTGGATTTTCATAGTCTAAAAGTACAGAAAGAATAAAATTATTTGCTGGAACAAATAAAATTTCAGAACCTGTTTCCTTGTCAACGTAATGGATAGGTTTATTTAACTTAACATAGTTTAAAGGTGCCGTTTGATTCTTTAAACCTACTTTTTGAATTTCTTCCACAAAAAACCGAGAACTCCCATCTAAAATAGGGATTTCAGGATTATTTATTTTTACTAAAACATTATTGACGCCCATAGCATAAAGGGCAGACATAATATGTTCAACAGTAATTATTTTTATTCCATCTTTCTCTAAAGTAGTACTTCTTTGAGTTTCATTTACCAAGTCAATCGAAGCTGGAATAATTGGCGAGTTCTCAAGGTCTATTCGCTGAAATTTTATTCCGAAATTTTCTTTTGCTGGTTCTAAAGTCATTTTAACTTTATTTCCAGTATGAAGTCCAACGCCCTCAAAATCGATAGAATTTCTTAATGTTTTTTGATTGCTCATTAATTAACTTTTTTTAAGTTCTAACTGTATCGCTTCAATTTCTTTCTTTAGTCCTGGGAAATTCTTAAATAAAACAAAACTTCTTTTAAATTGATTAGAAGAAAAAGCTGGAGTGCCTTGTAAAACAGTATTTTCTTTTACAACAGATTTAGAGATACCACTTTGAGCCGCAATTTTAGTTCCTTTTGAAATTTTCAAGTGACCACCAATCCCCACTTGTCCACCGATCATTACATCAGTATCAATTTTCGTAGACCCTGCAACACCAGTTTGAGCAGCAATTACGGTGTTTTCACCAACTTCTACGTTATGTCCAATTTGTACAAGATTGTCAATTTTAACTCCTTTATTTATAACGGTGGAACCAATAGTAGCACGATCAATAGTAGTATTAGCACCAATTTCAACATGGTCTTTTATAATGACATTACCAATTTGAGAAACTTTTTTATATTCATTTTCGGTATTTGGAGCAAAACCAAATCCATCTGATCCAATAACTGCATTAGAATGAATTATACAATTTTCACCTAAAATGGTGTTTTTATATATTTTAACACCAGGGTTCAAAACAGAATTTTTACCAATTGTTGAAGCTTTACCAATGTGGCAGTGGGAATGAATCTGTGCATTATCTCCAATAACAACACCTTCGGAAATGTAAGAAAAAGCTCCAATATAAACAGCTTTACCAATTTTTGCAGAATCATGAATAAATACTGGGGACTCAATTCCAGTAGGCTTTGATCCCATATTTTCATAAAAGTTGAGCAACTTCGCTAAACTTTCATAAGCATTTTCTACTTTGATTAAGGTAAGTGTTTTTGGCAAAGGTTTTAAAGGAATAAAATCGTTATTAACAAGAACAACACTTGCTTTTGTTTGATAAATATAATTCTCGTATTTGGGATTAGCCAAAAAGGACAAGGAATGGAACTCAGCATTTTCAATTTTTGAAAATTTATTTACTAAAATTTCATTATCTCCTTCAACTTTTCCATTAATTAATTCTGCTATTTGCTGAGATGTGAATTCCATTAAAATTAAAAATAAGTAATATGACTAAAAGATACTATAAATTAGAAGTTTGGTGCAAATAAATAGTATTTTTTAACAGGTTTAGACAATGCACTTATATTTAAATTGTCAGAAGCCAAAGTAATGTCTTTTATAAGTCCATTATTGAACAGGATTTTAATTTTATCTTTTCTTGGATCGTATGCATTATTGGTCATTTCTTTTTGAAATACAAAATAATTTATCTCTTCACCCGTAATACCAAGATTTTTTTGATGGGATAATTTAATTTTTTCAAGCTTTTCAGAAGAGAATTTTTTAGAGCTTATTTGAACCTTTAAGAGATTTCTATTAATCAACATATTACTTAACTTTGAAATGACTTTATCCTTGCTCTCAGCCCATACTTTAATACAAGTAAAAACATCAAAATCATCTAATTTTGAAAAATGTTTTAAGAAATCAAAGTCTTGATAATTCTCATTTGTGATTTGTTTTTCTAAAAAATATAACATTTTTGGGACCATAAATAATTTTTTATCCTCGTTATAAATCTCCCTAGCTCGTTCTAAAATTTTAGCTAATAAAAATTCAGCAGATAAAACTGTTTTATGTAAATAAACTTGCCAATACATGAGTCTTCGAGCGACAATAAATTTCTCAATAGAATAAATTCCTTTCTCTCTAACAACAAGTTCATCATTTGCTACAGCAAACATTTTAATTATTCTTTCATTGCTAACTACACCCTCAGAAACACCGGTGAAAAAACTATCTCTTTTTAAATAGTCTAACCTATCCATATCCAACTGTGAAGAAACTAAATCATGCAAAAATCCTTTTGAATATTTATCCTGAAAAATTTCTAGGGCTAAATCAAGAGCTCCGTCAAACTCTTTGTTTAAAGAATTCATGAATTCAATGGAAATATCCTCATGAGAAACACCTTTTATAAAACTGTTTTCTAAAGCATGTGAAAAAGGACCGTGTCCAATATCGTGAAGTAAAATGGCAAGAATGACAGCTTCTTCTTCTTCTTTATTAATTGCAACCTCGTTTTGTTTTAATGTCTGAATAGCCTGACTCATTAGGTGAGATGCCCCTATTGCATGATGAAATCTAGTATGATGAGCACCCGGATAAACTAAATAAGTTAATCCCAGTTGTTTTATCCTTGATAATCTTTGAAAGAATGGATGATCTACAATATTCAATAAAATTCCTTTATTTAGTGTAATAAATCCGTAAACTGGATCGTTTAATATTTTACTTATTGAATTTCTTTTCATATTGAATCTTTAAGTTTAAGCAAATCTAATTAAATCAATAACAGTGGCAAGAATACTTTGGGCAGACGATGAAATAGACAGTTTAAAATCTCACATTATTTTCTTAGAAAAGAAAAACCATGAAGTTTTTGCTGTTAACTCAGGAAATGAAGCAGTTCAAGAATTTAAAGAAAATTCTTTTGACATTGTATTTCTAGATGAAAATATGCCTGGAATGAGTGGGCTAAAAGCGTTAGAAGAAATTAAAACTATACACCCTACCATTCCGGTAATAATGATTACGAAAAGTGAGGAGGAAATGATTATGGAAGAAGCCATCGGCAAGCAAATATCTGACTATCTCATTAAGCCTGTAAATCCCAACCAAATATTAATGGCGATTAAAAAACAACTAGACAGTAAAAGACTTATAAGCGAAACCAATACTGTTTCCTATCAACAAAACTTTAGAGAAATTAGTAATGATTTAAATAGATCTATGGATTTATCAGAATGGATAGAGTTATTTAAAAAATTAAACTATTGGGAACTACAATTAGAGACGTCAGATGAAAATATGTCTGAAATATTTAATATGCAAAAAGAAGAAGCAAACCAATTATTTAGTAAATATATAGATCGTAATTATTTAGATTTAATAGAAGAGAAAGAAATAATATTAAGCAATAATCTTTTAGAAAAAAAATTATTTCCCAAGCTTAAGGAAGAAAATTATTTTCTTTTAGTAATTGACAATCTAAGACTTGATCAATGGTTGATCATCAAACCGGTTATTGAGGAATTGTTTACTGTTAATCAAGAAGATGTTTATTGCAGTATTTTACCAACTACAACTCAGTACTCTCGAAATTCATTATTTGCTGGATTAATGCCATTAGAAATTAAAAAACGATTTGGTCAAAAATGGGTTGATGAAGAATCTGATGAGGGTAAAAATCTACACGAAGAGTTTCTATTAGATGAAAACCTTAGAAGAAATTCTCTAAATTTAAAATCCTCTTATCATAAAATCACCAATCTTAACAAAGGGAAAAAGTTACTAAACGAATTCAATAATCTACTTCAAAATAATTTGAATACGATTGTCTATAATTTTGTAGATACCTTATCTCATGCAAGAACAGACATGGAGGTAATTAAGGAATTAGCTGAAGATGAATCAGCCTACAGGTCATTAACCTTAAGCTGGTTTAAACATTCTCCTTTATATGAAATGATGAAAAAAATGAGTGAAAAATCATGTAAGGTATTTTTAACTACAGATCATGGAACCATTAGAGTCAAAAACGCATCCAAAATAATGGGACCCAAACAAATCAATAGCAATATGAGGTATAAAGTTTCTAAAAACCTTACTTACAACAAGAAAGAGGTCATGGAGGCTTTAAATCCAGAAGAATTTTTATTACCTAAAAATTCATTAAGTAGTTCATATGTCTTTGCCAAAGAAAATAACTTTTTTGTTTATCCTAATAATTATCACCGTTTTGCGAACTTATATAACGACACATTTCAACATGGCGGAATTTCATTAGAAGAGATGCTAATTCCTTTTGTTTTCTTAAATAGTAAGTAAATCATTCAGACTGATACTTGCTTGCAAGATCTAAGTATTGGTAAAGAATCTCCGTTTCTTCATTTGAACAGTTTTCACAATATTTACGTGCAACATTTTTCATACTTATTATGGTAATATTACTTTCTTTTAGATACTGTTGTATGTAATTGGAAATGTTTTGTAAAATACAATCACTATTCTTAAAATTCATTTTTTTAATATGTTCTAAATATTCTTTCGGATTGTGAATGAAATAATTAAAAATAGAAACCTCCAATAAGTTTTTATTTTCATCATTAACATTGTCACAGTATAAAGACAATGTATTAAAATAATAGGGGCGCCAAATTTGAGAACCCGCATTTAGCTTATCAACTAGAATTTTAAAATACTTATCGGAAAAAGTAGTATCAATTTTATAAATAAGTTTCAAACAATGTTTTTCTACACTTTCTGGTCCTTTTAAAATTTTTCCGTGGTCTAAACCATCTATATTTGAATAAATTTCTTCAACATTACTTTTACAAGAAGAAAAAAAAATAATTACTATTAAAAAATTTAAAAATTTCAATTTTTAATAAGCTTATAATTAAAAAGAATGCTAGACATACAACCAAAGGATACCATCGCTAATAATAAATGAACAGGTTGTAAAATATAAGGAAGGCTGTAATCTGCTAAAATTTTACCAACTAAAGCTTCAATTATTACACATATTATAAAAATTTTAATCTCTACTACTTTTTGTTTAGTTAGGTAAGAATATATACCTAAAAACAAACTAAATAGGACTACAAATAAAGCCACACTTCTGTGGGATAAAAATAAATCAAACTTATCTAAGACCAAATCTGATCTAGAACTTGAATCTAACCAATGGTCAACTATTTGACGAACCTGTGTGCCAATAATTATTTGAAATAAAAAAATTATGAGTCCTATGAAAGCAATTATTTTTAGAGTTCGTGATATCGTTATTAAAGAATTACTCCAGGTTGAAATAATTAAAATCTGCCAACTTATCATAATGGTGGCAATTACCATGTGAATTGTCAAAACCCAAGGAACTATATTTGTTGCAACTACCATTGAACCCCACCAAGCTTGAAAAAAAGTCAAGAGAATAAGTCCTAAACCTAATAGTATTTTAATTCTTTTCTTTTCTTTTTGTCTCCACGCATACATAAACCCTCCAAGGATGAATAATCCAGCTAAAGCACCTATTAATCTGTTAATATATTCCAGCCAAGTATTCCATACATTAAAAGGTTGCTCGTACAATAAGGATTTATCCGCATTAATTAATTTTGCTTTTTCCTCCAAACCTACTTTGGTTAAAAAAGATGTAAACTTTTGAATTTTTTTCTCTCTAACAGCTGAATAATATTGCTGATAATCTTCTGGCAAGTCCGATATACTAGTTGGAGGAATATATTGATTAAAACATTTAGGCCAATCTGGACAGCCCATTCCTGACTCTGTTATTCTAACAATAGAACCTGCTATTATTACCAAATAAATCATTATTAATGTAGCCCAATGGAATCTCATAGTTAAGATTTTAAAAAATTTATATTTCTTTTAAGTCCTTTATATTTAGTTCTTTTCACTGCTGAATGTTTAAATAATTGTTTGTAGGATTCCTCATTAATTTCTTCCCAATCTTTTTTAGTATAATTTAATAAATTTATAGAAGGATTAAATAATGGTTCTTCATGAGGAGTTGAAAATTTATTCCAGGGACAAACTTGTTGACAAACATCACAACCAAACATCCAGTTATCCATTTTACCCTTAAACTCTTGAGGAATAATCTCATTTTTTAATTCTATAGTTAGATAAGAAATACATTTGGAGCCATCAACTACGTATGGTTCTATAATTGCTTCCGTTGGACAAGCATCGATACATTTTGTACATGTACCGCAATAATCTTTAATTGGTAAATCTGTTTCTAATTCTAGATCCAAAATTAACTCTGCAATAAAAAAATATGAACCCTTATCTTTATTAATTAAGTTACTATGCTTGCCTATCCATCCTAACCCACTTTTCTCAGCCCATGCCTTGTCCATAACTGGAGCAGAATCCACAAAACCTCTGATCGAAATGTCTCCAAAATTATCTGTTATATAACTTTGTAAAGTTCTTAACTTTTTCTTAATCACTTTATGATAGTCATTCCCATAAGAATACATTGAGATTTTTGGGGCGTTAGCATCGCCTTGCTTATTTGGATTGTAATAATTAAATAAAAAAGTAATAACGGACTTTGCATTAGGAACTAGTTTTGTTGTATCAGTTCTTAAATCAAAATAGTTTTCCATGTAAGACATTTTTCCATGGTAATTTTTATTGAGCCATTTTTCTAGATTTCTGGCTTCTTTTTCTAGAAAACCAGCCTTGGAAATTCCTACATGAGAAAATCCTAAAGAAAAAGCTTTGTCTTTAATAAGTTTCGTTCTCTGAAAAATATTCAAAATATTTCTTGTTGGCCAGGATTGTTTTTAACTCTATTTAAATGTTGATAGGCCAAGTCTGTTACCATTCTTCCTCTCGAAGTTCTAACCATATATCCTTGCTGAACTAAAAAAGGTTCGTAAACTTCTTCAATGGTACCAGATTCTTCACCTACCACAGTAGCCAAGGTGTTTATTCCAACAGGTCCACCTTTATATTTATCTATTATAGCTGTTAGGATTTTGTTATCCATTTCATCTAAACCATGCTTGTCAACTTGTAAAGCTGTTAATGCTAGTTGAGTAATATCATTAGTAATCGTCCCATCTCCTTTTACCTGAGCGTAATCTCTTACTCTTCTAAGAAGAGCGTTAGCTATTCGAGGTGTTCCCCTGCTTCTACCAGATATCTCTACAGCAGCTTTATCTTTTAAAGGAATATCCAATATCCCAGCAGATCTGTTGATAATAGATTTCAAAGTGGTTTGATCGTAATAATGCAGTCTGCAATTAATACCAAATCTAGCTCTTAAAGGTGCGGTTAACAGACCACTTCGTGTAGTTGCTCCAATTAATGTGAAAGGATTAAGATCTATTTGGACAGTTCTTGCGTTAGGTCCGGTATCCAAGACAATATCAATTTTATAATCTTCCATTGCGGAATATAAATATTCTTCTATTACAGGACTTAATCTGTGTATCTCATCGATAAATAGTACATCTCCTTTTTCCAAGTTAGTGAGTAATCCTGCTAAATCTCCTGGTTTATCTAATACGGGCCCAGAGGATATTTTAATACCGACCTGCATTTCATTTGCAATAATTTGAGCTAAAGTAGTTTTGCCAAGTCCTGGAGGTCCATGTAACAAAACATGATCTAAACTTTCTTCTCTCATCTTAGCAGCTGAAACAAAAATGCTTAAATTCTCTACCACAAGAGGTTGCCCAGCGAAATCTTCTAAATATTTAGGTCTTAAAGCAATTTCGTAGGTCTTATCCGTTTGGTCTTGTTCATTAGACCTGAAATCATATTCCTCAATCATTATTCAAATATAATGATGTATTTGAACGATCTAAAAAGTGATTATATATTTCTGTAAACTTTAAGGAAAATCTTAATATGATGGTTGGTAAAGTCAAATTTTCCTTAAGAATAAAATCGCTTTTTTTTGTTATTCTAAAACCACTTCCAAGACCTAAACTAAAAAGATTAAAACCATCATAATTTAAAATTAATGCTGGTTCTAAAAATGAATAAGGACACTTATTGATTTCATTTAGAAATGATATTGTCTTTAATCTGCCCATACCAAAATCAATGGTTACCTCTCCAGAAAATATATTAGATAATTTACTTGAATAAGAAAGAAAAAAATTAGACGCATTAATATTTAAATCGAAATCATGAGTATTAAAACTCTTTTCTCTTAAAAAACAGAATCCAAAACCCAATTTAAATTTGTCATTTATATTATAAAATGGTTTAATCTCCTGTATTTTAAACCTGTCCGTTGAAACAAAGAAATTTTTCACCTCCAGCCTAAGACCATAACTATTATTAGTAATAATATTATCTAACTTTTTTTGCGAAAAAGAATTATGTTCTAAAAGTAAAAAAAGAAATAAAAAAAAAAACGCATGCAGTAAAGCTACGGATTTTAAAAAAATTACGTGAAGATATTAGTGTTCTTCTTCGTTATCATCTAAAGGAATGTGCTGTGGTACAAAATCTGTATCCTTCCCAGGCTTACTATAGTCATATGGCCATCTGTGAACTGTTGGAATTTCGCCAATCCAATTACCGTGAACGTGCTCTACAGGGGTTGTCCATTCTAGCGAATTTGCATTCCATGGATTTTGTGAAGATTTTGGACCTCTAAAAATGCTGTAGAAAAAATTAAAAAAGAAAATGACTTGGGCTATTACACCAACACTAGCAAAAATTGAAATCATAATATTCAAATCAAGAAAGTGATCAAACATTGGAAAATTAGTATTTTCATAATACCTTCTTGGCAAACCACCTTCTCCTAAAAAGTGCATTGGTAAGAATACACCGTAACCACAAACTATTGTAATCCAAAAATGAACCATTCCCATTCTTTTATTCATCGACTTACCATACATTTTAGGAAACCAGTGGTAAATACCTGCAAACATTCCCAATATCGCTGTCATCCCCATAACAATATGAAAGTGACCAACAACAAAATAAGTATCATGTTGAGATATATCTAAGGCTGAATCTGCTAAAATAATACCAGTTAAACCCCCCGAAATAAAAGTGGAAACAGATCCTATACAAAATAACATAGCGGGTGTCATAATCACATTACCTTTCCAAATAGTTGTTATATAGTTAAAAGCTTTTACTGCTGAAGGAATTGCAATCAATAATGTTGTAAAAGTGAAAACCCCTCCAAGAAAAGGATTCATTCCAGTTAAAAACATATGATGACCCCAAACAATAAATGAAAGGAAACCTATAGCAAGCATTGAACCAATCATAGCTCGATATCCGAATATTGGTTTTCTAGAACAAGTAGATATAATTTCTGATGTCATACCTAATGCAGGTAAAAGGATAATATAAACCTCAGGATGTCCTAAAAACCAAAATAAATGTTCGTAAAGAATTGGACTTCCACCAGTAGCATCTAAAGCTCCAGATGAAGTTACAATGTCACTCATATAAAAACTAGTTCCAAATCCTCTATCCATTAGTAATAAAACAGCAGCTGATAATAATACTGGAAAAGATAAAACACCTAAAATAGCTGTAATAAAAAACGCCCAAATTGTTAAAGGTAATCGTGTCATTGTCATCCCTTTAGTTCGTAGGTTTAGTATGGTTACAATGTAATTAATACCACCTATCAGTGATGAGGCGATAAATACAGTCATCGACAATAACCAAAGAGTCATCCCTAATCCTGATCCTGGTTGAAATTCGGCTAAAACACTTAGTGGAGGGTATACCGTCCAACCAGCCATTGCAGGACCTGTTTCGATAAAAAGGGAAGCTGCCATTAAAGCACTTGAAAGAAAAAACAACCAATAAGCAATCATATTTAGTAAACCAGAAGCCATATCTCTAGCTCCAACTTGGAGCGGAATTAACAAATTAGAAAAGGTTCCAGAAAGACCACCAGTTAGAACAAAAAATACCATTATTGTTCCATGTAGAGTTACTAAACCGAGATACCAATTACTGTCCAATAAACCATCAGGAGCTGCATCCGAACCTAGAATAGATTCTAAAAGAGGAAATCTTTCATCAGGCCAGCCTAATTTCATTCTAAATAAAGCGGAGAGGGTTATACCTATAGCTCCCATAAAAATTGCTGTAAGCAAATACTGCTTAGCAATCATTTTATGATCTTGGCTAAATAAATATTTTGTTATAAAACTTTCCTTGTGATGATGTGTGTCGTGCGCCATTTCAAATTATTTATTACAAATTTAAAAATCAAAGAGATGCTTGTTCTTTTGTCTTACTCCAACTAACTTCTTGGCCAGAAAAGGTTAAACGTTTATTATCTCCATTATTCTCAATCCAGTTATTAAATTCTTCTTGTGTTTCAACAATTACTTTTAATTGCATATTAGAATGTCCTGCTCCACAAATTTTATTACACATAAGAACGTAATCAAACAAAACTCTTTCTTCTTCTTCACCAATTCTTCTTTTCCTTTCATTATGAATAACATTAATGTTTTCCCAATGCTTTTGAACATCTGGATCTGCTCTCATTTCAGCAGTAGTAATTGTAGGAGTAAGTGCAAAACTAGTTTCCATTCCTGGTACAGCATTTATTTGAGCTCTGAAATGTGGAAACCAAGGGCAATGAATAACGTCTTTTGATCTAAACTTAAATGTATAAGGTTGATCTTTTACTAAGTGTATTTCTTGTACAATTATGTCATCGTTGCTAGATTCATATACGTTAACATTATTTTCTTTTCTGTCAATAGATGCTTCAATTCTATATTTCCTTCTTTTATGCCTATCTAATTCTTCTTGAAGCTTATCAACTTTAGATTCAGGCAACAAGTATTCTCCATCATCATTAATATTATTAGACAATATAGAATCTATATCATTTACTCTTTGATCAATTTCAAGATAAGTATCTTTAATTGTACTTTCTGTAATAACTCCAAGTGGATTTGTTGCAGAAACCATTTTATAGTCTGCTTTTCCAAGTGTATTGTCTACACCTGAGTACCTTACAATCCAACCAAATTGATATCCATATACTTCAACTATTTCTCCTTTTTCTTGGTTATACATAATTTTATTCCAGGTCATTAAACCGTAAATAACGATGAACGCTAAAACAATTGCTGGGACAATCGTCCATACAGCCTCAAGTTTGTTGTTATGTGGATAATAAAGAGCTGTTCTTTCTTCTCTGTGATAATATTTCCATGAGAAACCAAATAACAATGTATTCGTAATAAAAAATACAGGAAGAATAATCCACCAATTGAACATTAGTAATTCATCTATCTCTCTTCCGTGAATTGTTGCAGAAGTATAAAGTCCAGAGTTTGATCCATACTTAGAAATCAACCAAATTACAAAACCAAAGAAAACAACCATAAAGACCAACATTAAATTAGCCATCAACATGTTTTCGCTTCTAGAGACCTTCTCTTGAGACTTTTCACCTCTTACTTTAGCTGCAAGATCATATATCTTCATTAATTGCACCAAGGCAATGAAAAAGAGTGCTACTGTAATAATAATTATAAACTTTATTTCCATAATCTTTTAAAAATTAATATTCATGGTGTTTACTTTCTTCCAAAAATGGATGGTTTTTTTGGAGTAACGGTGATTTTGAAATGGCATTTAGAACAGTGTAAACAAAGACACCTAAGAACATTAAAAACATTCCTATTTCTAATAAACCTATTTCCCATTGGTCAAATAGTGTTCCAGGCATAACCATATTGAAAACATCAAACCAATGACCTATAAAAATTATCAGACCTATTACAATTAAGAATCCTGCAGATCTTTTAGTGTCTCTGGACATAAAGAAAACCATAGGAAAGAAAAAATTAACAATAAAAGTTCCGAAGAATAATAGTTTATAATTTTCAATTCTCTCAGTGAAATAAATAACTTCTTCCGGGATGTTCGAATACCAAATTAGCATGAATTGAGAAAACCATAAGTAACTCCATAAGAAACTTAAGGCAAACATCCATTTCCCGACATCGTGTATATGACTCTCATTGACGTTTGGAAGAAAACCACCTTTTCTTAGGTAAAGTGTAATCATCATTACCATAATCATACCACTTAACCAAATACCGGAAAAAACATACCAACCAAATAAAGTACTAAACCAATGCGTATCAATTGACATTATGAAATCCCAGGACATAGTTGAAGAAAAAACGGCAAAAAAGACTAAAAACAAAGCTCCTCTTCTGTACATTTTAAAATGACTCTCGGTACCACCAATTTCGTCTTGTTCTTTCGATTTTTTCTTAAACCATTTCAAGAAAAGATAAAAAGTGGTAAAATATGCTACAACTCTTATCCAAAAAAATGGTAAGTTTAAATATGCCTTTTTTCCATAAATAATAGGATCAAAATGAGGTGAATTTGGATCTAAAAGATCTGAATCCATCCACGGGTATATATGGTGGGCACCAACAGAACCTGCTAAAAAGACTACAAGTAAAACACCAATACCTATTGGCATTGCAGACATAATTCCTTCAAAAATTCTTAGCAAAACAACGCCCCAACCTGATTCAGTTGCATAATGTAACGCCAAATAAAATAATGCTCCAAGAGCGATACCGAAAAAGAAAAAACCATTAACAAGAAGGTTAGACCAAAATCTTCTAAACCCATTGTCAAAAAAAGATATTTCACCGTTATTTACTTTATCAATTAAAATATCAGCACCACTTTCATGAGTTCCAATTAGAGAGGAATGATTTTCAGCGTGTTTAAAATGTATATTCCATAAAAAAGTAGGTCCATGATGTCCATGAGACTCATCATTGGTTGCGTGCTCGTTGTGGCCATGATTAGCGTCATGAATTTCAATCTCATAATCAGCTAATTTTGATGTGATGGATTCTTTAAGAGCATTTTGGGCATCTTGATCAGCATGACCATTGTATTTAATTTCAACAGAATGATTGTCTATTTTATTGGCATAAACAAACTCTTTTTGTTGAAAGAATCCAATAACTAATAAAACTAAACCAACAATTGCAACTCCAAGAGTAACTTTTTTTGCTTTATCTGAAATTTTATAGTTCATTTTATATAATTTATTTTTCTTCTAAATTTTCAGAAATTAATTCTTCTAAATTCAAATCTCCATCAAATTGCATGGTTCTTACGTACATTGCGATTTTCCATCTTTCATCTTTGTTTAATTGTGATGCATGAGGACCCATTGCATTTTTTCCATGAGTAATGGTATGAAATACAGAACCTGGCTTTCTATCTTTTAAAGTATTGTAAGCTGGAGGTGCAGCAGGATAGCCACCCACTGTAATAACTTTTCCATCGCCATTACCTTTGTCCCCATGACAATGGGCACAAAATAGACCGTAGAGCCTTTTTCCTTCAGCAATATTTTCTTTTTGTAATTCTGATGATGAAAAATAATGACTAGGTAATAATACTTCCTCGCCAGCTCTTATTCTCTCATTTTCAGAAGAACCATAATTAAAAGGCATATTTGTTTGAGATATTTTTTTATTAACATTATAAGCAATTGTACCTGAAACAGGTTTTCTTGCAGAAAGTGAATTTTTTAAAGAATCGTTAGTCTTATCTCCTACTAAGCCATAGTCTATATAGGCTTCTATAGCTTGAGATCTGAACATATCATCTACATATTCGAACCCTGGTGAGTCAGGATGCTTAACACAGGACACCATTACTAGCACAATTAATGCAGTAAATAAATACTTAACTATTGAAAAATTCGTCTTGCTCATAATATGCTTTTTTCTTCAATCTCAATAAAACCTGTATCTTTTATCAACTTAGATAAATCTTTCTCAGAAACATGTGCGTTTTCAGAAGTTTTAATCTCCATTACAAATTTGTCATCAGTGGTTCTTGGATCAGGATTTCTTGGTGGCATTCCTGGCAATGTTTTATTTCTAATTAAATAAGTAATTGCCATTCCGTGAGCAGCACATAAAACAGTGAACTCAAAAAATATAGGTACGAATGATAACATGTTTTCCTTTAAACTAAAGTTTGGTTTACCACCAATATTCATAGGCCAATCAATAATCATCATGTATCTAATTCCTATAATCGCAAGCATAGTTCCTGTTAAACCATACATGAATGCTGTAATTGCAAGTCTAGTTGGTTCAACTCCGATTATTGAGTCTATTCCGTGTAATGGCATCGGAGAATAAACATCTGAAACTTTAACCTTGTTAGCGACTAGATGCTTAGCACCATCCATTAGCTTATCATCATCATCATACATCGCGAATATTACCTTATCTGCCATAATCTTTTTTTAATGAGCTGAATGTTTATCCCAATAGCCTTTTCCTTTTCCGTAATCTTCTTTGTAATTTTTACCTGAAGATTTTAAGATTGTTTTTAATTCCGCAATTGGAAGTACTGGGAAATATCTTGAAAACAGTAGATATAAAACAAAGAATATACCTAATGTTCCCATATAAACACCAATATCTACCCACGTTGGATGAAAATAAGTCCAAGAAGAAGGGACATAATCTCTATGTAGAGATGTGACTATAATAACAAATCGTTCGAACCACATACCTATGTTTATGATGATAGACATGAAAAAGGAAAACATTAGGCTAGTTCTTAATTTTTTAAACCAAAATAATTGTGGAGAAATAACATTACATGTCATCATTGCCCAATAAGACCACCAGTAAGGTCCAGTTGCTCTATTTAGGAATGCATAAGACTCATATTCTACACCTGAATACCAGGAAACAAATAATTCTGTTATGTAAGCGACACCTACAATAGAGCCTGTTACAATAATTACAATATTCATATATTCTATGTGCTTAACATGTAAATAAGCTTCTAGTTTATATGCTTTTCTTAAAATCAACATAAGTGTTTGAACCATTGCAAAACCTGAAAAAACAGCACCGGAAACAAAATAAGGTGGAAAAATCGTAGTATGCCATCCCGGTATTACAGAAGTAGCAAAGTCAAAGGAGACAATTGAATGCACAGAAAATACAAGTGGTGTAGCAAGACCAGCTAATACTAATGATACTTGTTCAAATCTGTTCCAAGCTTTTGCATCTCCAGTCCAACCAAAACTTAAAACTCTATAAACTTTTTTAAAAATAGGTTTGGTTACTCTGTCTCTAATTGTTGCAAAATCCGGTATTAAACCAATGTACCAAAACACCAATGAAACCGAAAAATAAGTTGATATAGCGAAAACGTCCCATAACAATGGCGAATTAAAATTAACCCATAAGGAACCAAATTGATTTGGTAAAGGGAAAACCCAATAACCAAGCCATAATCTACCCATATGGATTAGAGGGAAAAGACCAGCCATCATTACAGCAAATATTGTCATAGCTTCAGCAGCTCTATTAATTGCAAATCTCCATTTTTGTCTGAATAAAAGTAAAACAGCTGAAATAAGAGTTCCAGCATGTCCGATTCCAACCCACCAGACAAAATTAGTAATATCCCATGCCCATCCAACAGTTTTATTTAACCCCCATACACCAACACCTGTTCCAAGCAAATAAACGATACATCCTATACCCCACAATGCAATAACAACAGAAATCATTAATAATAAGTACCAAGTTTTTGGTGGATTAGCTTCTATTGGTCTAATAACATCGTCAGTGATGTCCTTGTAAGACTTATCACCTAGTATTAATGGTAATCGTATATCTGACTCTTTGTGCATTTTAATTTTATTTAATGGTGTTCAGAATGTGATTCTTCAGAGACAGTATTTACTGCTACTTCCTCTTCTATATTACGAACTTTTAACTGATACCAAATATTAGGTTTAACTCCAACTTCTTCTAAAGCTTGGTAAGATCTATCCGACTTAGATACTTCTCTTATTTTTGATTCGTTATCGTTCCAATCTCCAAATGTTATGCAGTTATTTGGACAAGCATCGGAACATGCAGTAGTTACATCTCCATCAACAACAGCCCTAGATTCTTTTTTAGCGGTTAACTTACCAGCTTGAATTCTTTGAACGCAAAAACTACACTTCTCCATAACACCTCTTGATCTTACAACAACATCAGGGTTTAAAACCATTCTTGCCATTTGATCTTGGGTTGGGTTAAAATTCTTGAATTTTCTGTAATCTCTGTAATTAAACCAATTAAATCTTCTCACTTTATAAGGGCAATTATTTGCACAATATCTAGTACCAATACATCGATTGTAAGTCATCATGTTTAGACCTTCGTTACTGTGAGTTGTTGCTGCAACAGGGCAAACTGTCTCACACGGAGCATGATTACAATGCTGACATAACATTGGCATGAAAACAACTGAAGGATTTTCTTCTGGAACTTCTAGTTTTCCATAATCAAAGTCACCTTCAACTTTTTTAGAATTCTCCCATTCTTTTCTATTGTCATCTTCTATCGAAGAAAAGTATCTATCCATTCTTAACCAGTGCATGTCTCTTGATCTTCTAACTTCATCTTTTCCAACAACAGGAACGTTATTTTCAGAGTGACAAGCAGTTATACATACGCCACAACCATTACAAGATGAAAGATCAATAGACATTCCCCATCTGTGGCCTACTTTTTCAACTGGATGTTCATCCCATAAAGAATACTCAGTAGCATTGACTTCGGAATGTCCACCTTCAGCATGGCTATGTAGCTTTATTTTTGGATTATATGCTTCTTGGTTAGATTCATGATTATCTTTCCAAAAATCATATGTTGTTTCTTTAACTATCGAGGTTCTTCCCATTATGGTGTGATGAGTTTGAGTACATGCTAAAGCATATTTTTCATCAGTTGGAACAACTTCTACATTATTGGAATATTTAAAAGATTTATCAGAATAAGTTACAAAATTAAATGCGTTACCACCAACTGGAATTAAGTTATCATTTTCATCTTCTAGGTGATTTCCAAATTCATCACATTGAAAAGCAGGTTTTCCAATAGCTTCGCCATTTTTTGCTCTTCCATATCCTGCTGAAATACCAATAGTTCCCGGAGTTTGTCCAGGCATAGGATATACCGGTAGTTTCAACTCACTTTCATTTGATTTAACTAAAGCAACAAAGGCAGGCTCTTCTTGGCCTAGGTGAATTCCATCCCAGGCGGCCTTAGGGTTATTATTGTCAATATTGAAGGTCTTAAAACAATCGGAAGGAGCCATTGTTATAAAATTATCCCAAACAACTTTAGCTACAGCATCTGGCAGTTCTTGTAACCATGGATTTGCTGCGTGATTACCTATACCTAATTCTTTTTGATAAACTAATAATTCAAAACCTGAATTTTCTGATTGTACTTGAACAGCATTGAAATAATTTGAGATATCTTCTGTAAATACAAGTTCAGATTTAGGTGATTTTGAATTAGTAAAACCATTGTGGACTGACCAGTTCCAAAATTCACCAAAAGTTAAGTAATCTGACTGATTACCAAAACTTTTACTCATCCAATTATTTTGGATATAATCGTGAAAAACTTCACTTTCAGAATTTGTTCTAGTAGCGTTTCTAGACCAAACCAATAAAGACTCTTGAGCTTGCCTTGTGTTGTAAAGAGGTTTAATTAAGGGTTGTTGTAAAGAATAATGTCCTGAAACAGGTTCTAGATCACACCAAGATTCAAGGTAATTGTGATCTGGACAAACATATTCACAGCACGAAGCAGTTTCATCATTGAATTCAGAAAAAGAAATCGATAATGGAATATTTTTTAATGCATCAGATAATTCTGAAACATTAGGAAGTGAATAAATTGGATTAGCTCCGTATACAATTAAGGCATCTACAGAACCATTCTTGATTTCGTCAACTAAATCCATGACCTGATCGTCTTTCGCTTGAAAAAGATTTATCTTTTGGTCAACATTTATTGTTTTGTTATAGTTTCCTAATTCCTGATTGATTGCGTTAACAAGTACTTGAGTATTAGCATCATTTGAATCACAAATAACAATAGATTCACCTTTGTTTGCTAATAAATCCTTTGCAATATTTGTAATTAAATTATCAATTTTATCATTTACAGATACTTTTTGATATTTAGAGGAAATCGCACCTAAAAGTGATTTAACAATCAAACCTTTTTGAGATGGTTTTATCTGACCCCTCACATCAGCATTTGCACCAGACAACGACATAACAGATTCTAATTGATAATGTTTAGACATCCACTGATTCTCAGGTTTTCTTGTTTTTGAAAAGTCAGTACTAAATTTAGTAGGCAACAACCAATTAGCTATAAAATCTGCACCAACTGAAACTACAACTTTAGATTTATCAAAAGCGTAACTTGGTATAAATGACTCTCCAAAGGTTAATTCATTTGCTTTCCTCAAACCATAATAAGAAACAGCATCGTATTGAACATGTTTTACTGTATTAGTTACAGTTTCATCATCATTTGTTTTGGTAAATGAAGTGGAAAAATCTTTAATTACAGATTTGGTAGATGGTGAAATAATAGTATTGCTAAGTATTCTGATGTTTCCACCCTTATCGGCAATTTTCTTGAGCCTATCAGCAATATCTAAGTCTAATGTACTCCAACTGGTTGCATTTGAATCTTTAATAGGTCCTTCTAGTCTTGCAGAATTGTATAAATTTAAAACTGAAGTAGAGATTCTTGGAATTAAACCTCCTGAAGTAAAGCCGTCAGATTTTCCTTTAAGCCAAATAGGTCTTCCTTCTCTAGATTTAACCAAAACATTAGCAAAATCATTACCATCATAATAAGAGGAAGAATACCAATTAGCAACCCCAGGAGTAATTTCTTCAGGTTTGTTAACGTAAGGTATGGATTTAATAACAGGAGATTCGCACGAAGCTAAAGTTGCAGCAGCTACACTAAATCCCATGTATTTAAGAAAATCTCTTCGGCCTGATTTTAGATCATTTGCATCTTGAGATCCTAAAAATTCGTCTACAGGAACATCATTCTTAAATTCATTTTCAGCTGACACAACAAACTCAGGTGTTTGATGTTTTTCGTCGTAACCTTTCCAATATGTCTTTTTATTGCTCATAAACTTTTAATATCTATTAGTAATGACATTTAGCACATTCCCAACCGCCCAATTCTTTAACCGTGACTTTATCATCTTCGAAAATATTATTATTAACATCGGCTCTTAGTTTTAGTCTATTATGTATTTCTTCATAGTAACCTGAACTTGTTAAATCAATTTCCTTTTTATTATGACACTCAATACACCAACCCATAGTCAATAAAGGCTTAGTAAGCTGGATGAGACCTTTTTCCATTCCCTCATCAGTCTTAGCATAGGCATTAACTTCGTCTATAGTAGAAACTCTACCAAGGGTGTAAGTCTGTACTGGTCCGTGACATTGTCTACAATCAATATTTGCAGTATTAGGATGAACGTGTTGGGCATGACTAAAGAAAACATGATCGGGGAGGTTATGAGCTTTATTCCAAACAATAGGCTCTTCAATCCTTTTCCCAAATTCATCTAAATTATAAGCCTGTTTGTTCTTGTTATATCCGGCAGCCTTGTGAAGCTTTCCTATCTCTTCAGCACCATACTGAGGACCTTCATGAACCATGGCATGACAATTCATACAAACATTGACAGAAGGAATTCCAGCATGTTTGGATTTTTCTGCCGAGTGATGACAATATTTACATTCAATAGCCATTTTACCTGCATGTAATTTGTGTGAGTAAGCTACAGGTTGTGAAGGCATGTAATCTTCATAAACCCCAAGTTGATATAACCTACCAAATAATTCAACTCCAGAAAATAAAGCAACACCAACAATAAGCAACATGGTAACAAACCAGTTTCTTAAAAACCATTCTCTTGCACTTGTTGCAAAGGTTCTTTTGGGGTCGATTTCCTTACCTTCTTTTACTGCGATTGCAGCAGACAATTCTCTACGAACACCAAAAATTGCAAACAATACAAAAATTAAAATAAATGAAATTACCCACCACCAATAGTCAGAAGAGTTATCAGAAGCGCCACTTGCACTACCACCATCACCAACACCAACAACCGCAGCTACTGGAGGAGCATATCCATCAACGTAAGTAAAAATAGACTCGACTTCTTCTTTTGATAGATGCCCTTGAGGTGTCATCGCAGTAGGAGACCAATCCCAAATAGCTTTGGCCATTTTAGACTTTCCACTATTATAAAGTTTTGAAGGATTCTGAACCCATTCATATATTAAATCTCCTTCACCAGCATCTTGCCACTTTTGAAGGACACCCTGCATTTTCGGTCCAGTAGCATTTTTAATAGGATTGTGACATGAAGCACAATTTGCTTTAAATAATTTTTCTCCATCTTGTGCATTGAAGTGAAATAAAGAAAATGTAAGGGCTAACGTTGTAATTATCTTTCCCAATACTTTGTAGTAATTATCTGTCATTTAATTTTACTTAAATATTGCATTTAATAGCAGGACAAATGTAATATGTCATTATTATTTTGGACACATTGTTGTAACAATTGTCATCAAAATATCTTAATTTAGAATGTTTCTAAATAATTTGTTTTATCTTCTGTTGAAAACGCTAAACAATAATGTTAAAATTGCATGTATAATATAAATATTCTTTTACTAAATTTGTAGGAAATGAAAATATTTTATCTCATTATAATAGTTTTTTTTAGCACCGCATTTTTCTCTCAGGAAAATTGGATGACTTACCCAGAAAAAAATAATATTGATAGTTTAGAAATAAAAAGTGCAGAACAAGAAATTGAAGAGCAAACAACATTAGAAGAATCAAATAACCACACTGACTCATTAAAATTAAACATCAACAACTACATCTCTAAAAAAGGGTGCTTAATAGAAAACAAATATTTTGCATTTGATTCAATTAATAGTTTTTTATCGAATTCCGGAAGCTATAATGGCTATACAGTCCAAATTTATGTTAGTCAAGAAACATTAAAAATTAGAAGAGTTCGAAAAGACTTTATGATAAACTTTCCTGAACAAACGCTGTTTGATGAATATACTGCACCCAATATATTTCTCTATGCTGGGAAATTTCAAGATTATAACAATGCAGAATTATTTAAAAAAGAACTTGAGGAAGTTTTTAAAAACACCCTCATAGTACGAAAACAATTCCCATATAAAATAGAAAAAAAATAGAGGATTAAATTAATCCTCTATTCAAAGCATATTCTTATATATGTTTAAAATATTGAAAGGAAGTCAGAATTTTCAAAGAAAGAAATAAACTCTCTGTCTTTTTTTGCATAACCTTTTAATGAAGCGTCGTTCTCAAAAGCAGCTTTTAAATTCTCCATAACCATTTCATTATTAGATGTTCTAGCACCGATGATTGCCTTTAAATAATGAGACTTTCCACCATTACTTATGTTATCTAATGCATCACTTGCAGCATCATAATGCTCTGCCAATATATTTACTAATGCGTAATTGTAAGACTTGTTGTCTCCCATTGATGTTATTGATTCTTCATATTTACCTTCTTCAATTTGAATTAAACCAATATTGTATTTAGATTCATTAGTGTTTGAAGATTCAAATAATGCTTTAATTTCATCAGAAGATTTTTTTGCTTTAACATGTTTGACAGCACCAACGTTATTACTTACAATACCGTTGTCAGTAATTGATAGTGCTTTTTCAAAAGACTGTTCAGCGCCATCAATATCACCCATGTTATAAAGTAAATAACCAATATTGTTTCGTATTCTCCAATCATTAGGAAAAAGATTTTGAGCACTATTAAAATTCTTAAGTTTGGTATTCATATCGTCTTCATTTAAAGAAGCTTGTATTATTTCTTCTAAAGTTAAAGTATCAGGATTAGTTGCTACTAGCTCTTTTAATTCGTCATCACTGTAACCAATCTCATCGTAATTCACAGTTATCGTAGCTCTTCTTAACTGTGGAAGAACTTTTTTCTCAAGGAAAGAATACGTCTTAGCCATATTTCTAATTTCTTTCTCTCTTTTATTTAAGTCTGAGGTCATTTGAAGAACTCTTAAAATTAGTTCTTTGTCTTCATGGTCAGTTTTGGATACCTCAGCTTTAAAACCATTCCAATCTTCACCTTTTGATGCAACGCTATAAAAAGATTCTTCTTTGGCTGCATTAAACTTCATTCTTTTGAATTTAGAATCTAAAAATTTCTTGGCGCTGTTTCCTCTATCTTGTGCTAAATTGTTATTTAAATCAACTTCACCTTCTGGAGATGCAAATGAATTGATTTGGATTGATTTAACTGCTGTACGAGAATTTTCATCCATTGAAGATTTTACAAAATTTAATAACTCTTTTATATCTACGTCTCTCATTTCTTTTGAAGAAATATTGTGTTTCCCTTTTGAGAAATTAATGGTAGCAGTTTTAGTGAACGAGTTAGTTCTCTTAAAATTACATTCATCAGTCATAATAACTTGATTATCTAAGTCAACCAAAAGTGATGTAATAACAGTTCCATCTGCAATTTTAGGACTCATTATTTCTTGTGGTTCTTTAGATCCCATTTTAAATAAAATCCTAACTTTCACTTCCCCTTCAGCCATGCTTTTTTGATATGGGATTGTGCTTGAGTATGAAAACTTTAGACCTTCTTTAGGAACAATTTTACCGTTACCAGCAGCTTTTGGTCCTTGATAAATTTCAGTAACAAATGGAATTTCATTTCCATCGGCACAAAAGAAAATTGGAGTAATCTCTGCAATCCCTTTGGGGTTTAATCCACTCTCAACAAATTTTCCATTTATTTGTAATGTCACATCACCACCTTTCATGTGAAGAGGGTTTTGAGTGACTGTGTATTCTAAATCTTTTATAGTTGAACAGCTAAAAATAATAGACAATAACAAGGTGAAAATTGTTACTTTCTTGAGGTTAAATTTATTGATTTTCATTGTGTTTTTTTTTGTTCGCTTTAACTTTGATGCAAGTATAAGGACTTTATTTAATATATGAAAAACCCTTTTAGGTTAAAATAAGAACGCTAAATTGTTGACAAGTGTAGGTTATTCTAAACATTACTACTTATGTTTTAAAAATATTTAAAAAAATATTCTTAAGTTCTTCCTCATTTTTGAACATTAATTTAGAAGAATTGATTTTAAAAATTGGTGTTTTTTGTTGACTAAGCCATCTCTTGTAATTCTCCGAAAGTTTTTTTAAATATTCAACACTAAAATTACTTTCGTATTCTCTGTTTCTGTTTTTAATATTTGTTGTAATAGTTTCAATATCACCATCTAAAAAAATAATAACATCTGGCCTTGGCAAATGATTGAATAATTTAAAATGTGTTTTTTTAATAAAATTAAAATCTTCATCATTCAAATTCATTTTTGAAAAAATTAAACTTTTATTTATATGGAAATCTGAAAATATAAGTGAGTGCTCATCTTTGAAAAATTTATTTACTTGCAAACTCCTATCTAACAAAAATTGCATTTCTGTTTCAAAGGAATATTCTCCAGAATTATAAAATTCTTTTAGAAATTTATTCTCTTGAAATTCTTCTAAAAAAATTGAACCTGAAAAAATTTTTTGTAAAGATCTGACAAAAGTTGTTTTTCCAACACCAATATTTCCTTCTACTGCAATGTATTTATAATTCAACATGATGAACTTCAATTTTTGAATGATCGTTAACTTTTTGCAACATTTCGTCTGCAGTATTATTAAGGACTGGAATCTGTTGATTATGAAAAAGGTCTTTAAGAACCAGAATTGAAAATTTCCGGGTTCTTATTCTTGGGTGAGGGACAATTAGTTCGTTTGAATTAATTTTTTTTTGATCAAAAATTAAAATGTCTAAATCAATAATTCTGTCTTCATATTCATTCTTTACTTTTTTTTGACGACCCATTTCGTTTTCAATTTTTTTTAATTCCATTAAAAGTTCTTTTGGTTGAAAACTAGTTTTAACCAATACAGCCATATTTAAAAAAGAATTTTTTGATTCAAACCCCCAAGGCTCAGAAAGATAAATTTTAGACTTAAACTCAATATCAGATAACTTGGTTATTTGCTCTAAGGCAATGCGCACATTATCAATTTTATTTCCTAAGTTAGTTCCAATTGATATTACAACATCATTATAAGTCATTGGATGAAATTATAATAAAAGATTAAAAAATTCTAAATTTAACCAACATAGAATGAAAATAAATTACCAACTTTAAGTAAAGTTTATCCGTTTAATCATCTAAACAGAAAATAATCACCTGTTTTATCGATAAATAAAAATTTATTATTCATATTTTTATAAAAAAATTAAAAACCTTTGTTTATGAGACCATTTTGGAGATCCTTTTGGGCATCAATTTTTGCCTATGTAGTTTTATCTGCATTTATTATTCTAATAATTAATATCGTCGTATTTACAGTTGCTGGTTCATTTATGAGCAGTGAAGAATTTAAAATTTCAGAAAATTCTTATTTAGAAATGGATTTAAACTTTAACATAAAAGAAAGAGGAGGAATAGAAACAACTAATGATATTAACAACCCAATCTCCAAAAGTTTTGGAGTAAATGACGTGATTTCTGTTCTAAAAAAAGCTGAAAAAGACGAAAAAATTAAAGGGATTCTTTTAAAAATATCAAATGTTAACATGGGCATGTCTACTATTGATAATTTGAGAAAATCTTTATCCGATTTTAAGCAGTCTGGAAAATTTATTTTAGCTTATGAAGAAAATCTTTCGCTTGGAGCTTATTATTTAAGTAGTGTAGCAGATAATCTTTATTTGTATCCTGAAGGGATGATCGACTTTAGGGGGCTTGGTTCAGAACTTATGTTTTTTAAAAATGCATTGGACAAACTTGACGTAGATATACAGGTTATTAGAGGAAAAGGCAATAAATTTAAAGGTGCTGTTGAGCCATTCATGTATGACCAAATGAGTCCTGAAAATAGACTTCAAATAAAGAAATTATTGGACGATATTTGGGGTAATATGACTTTAAATATTAAAAATTCTAGAAATATTTCTTTAGAAGAGTTGAATGAAATTGCTGACTCAATTTACAGCTACAATGCTAAAGGGTGTCTAGATAATAATCTTGTAGATGGACTTGTTTACGAAGATCAACTTGATTCCATTATTAGAAAAAATATGACTCTAGAAATTGAAGATCAACTTCATAAAATATCTTTTAAGGATTATTTAAAGAAAAATACCAATAATCTTACATCAAAATTAAATCTTAATAAAGGTAATATCGCAGTAGTTTATGCAATTGGAGATATTATTAGTGGTGAAAGTGTCGATGGAAGTATGGGTTCGGCTACTATTGTTAAAGCTATAAATAGCGCAAAAGATGATTCTACTATCAAGGCAGTCGTATTAAGAGTTAATTCTCCAGGAGGTAGCGCATTAGCCTCTGATGTTATTTGGAGATCCATTGAAAAAACTAAAGAATTAAAACCAGTTATAGTGTCGATGGGAGATTTAGCTGCTTCTGGAGGCTATTACATTTCATGTGGAGCTGATAGAATTTTTGCAGAAAATAACACCATTACTGGTTCAATTGGAGTTTTTGGTATGATTCCGAATCTTGAAAAAATGATGGAAAATAAAATTGGAGTTACCTTCGATAGAGTTGAAACAAACGAACATGCTGCATTCACAATGTTTGGTGCATTAGACAAAAAAGAATTATCTACTTTTCAAAAAGGTGTAGATGAAATTTATGATACGTTCGTGTCTAAGGTTGCAAATGGAAGAGATGGATTGAAAAAAAGTGATGTTCATGCAATTGCGAAGGGTAGAGTTTGGTCAGGAAAAGAGGCGCTTAACATTCAATTAATCGACGAAATTGGAAACTTAGAGGCAGCTATTAAATATGCTGCTAAAGAAGGTGATATTACTGAAGAGGACATCAAGATTAAGCAATATCCAAAAATTAAGAATGATGAATTGCTCGAGCTACTTTCAAATCTTGATTTTCAATCTCAGTCAAAAAATGAAATTAACGAACTCATTAAAAATATTAATAAAAACTTTTCGACTTCTCTTAATTCAAAATATGGGAAAGATAAATTTCAAACTATATTTCCATTTGAAATAAGAATTTTCTAATATGATTATATATTTGTAAAAAAAAATTATGTCTTCAGATAAAAATTTTCACGGTAGTACAGGAATAATTGGTTATTTATATGTATCAATTGCTTTAATTATTATTGCTGGTCTTATATTTTTTGGATAACTATCTTTTCCAATGATTAATTCAATTGGAAAACCTCTCAATACTTTTTTTTCCTGGTACATTAAAAAAAGAATTAGAGAAATAAACAAGTTCATTCAATTCCCCATACTTTCTCAAAAAGATACCCTATTAGATCTCATTACAATTGGTAAAAAAACTGTTTTTGGAAGAGAGCACAAGTTTGCTACAATTATTTCAGAAATTGACTTTAAAAATCAAGTTCCACTAAATAAGTATACTGATATTATTCCTTACATTGAAAAACAAAAGAAGGGCGAAGCAAATATTTTATGGCCAGGTCAAGTAAAGTGGTTTGCCCAGTCTTCTGGTACTAGCTGTGGTGTTGTAAAGCATATTCCTATAACACTTGAAGCCTTAAAAAAATGTCATTATAAAGGAGGTAAAGACTTACTTTCATTGTACTACCATAACAATCCTAATACCAAACTATTTAATGGAAAACATTTAATAATTGGAGGGAGCTCTACTAGCTTATCTAATAAATCTCTTCCCGTTATTGGTGACTTATCAGCAATCATCATGGAAAATTTACCTTGGTGGTGCGAATGGCGAAGGTCTCCCAAAAAAGTTAAAAACCTTATTAGTAAGAAGTGGGAAGATAAAATAAGATATATAGTGGAGGAATCTTCCAAAGATGATGTCCATATTTTAGCGGGAACACCCTCATGGGTACTGGTTATAATAAATCAGATTTTAGAAGAAAAAAAAATTGATACTATTCATGAAATTTGGCCCAATTTAGAGCTGTATCTACACGGAGGTTTAAATTTTGAACCTTATAAAAACAGTTTTAAATCTATTTGTCATAGAGAAATAAATTTTTATCAAAATTATAATGCCACAGAAGGTTTCTTTGGTCTTCAAGAAAAAAATGATGACGATGACATGTTATTAATGCTCGATTATGGAATATACTATGAATTTATTAAACAAGAAAATTGGTTTGAAGAACAACCCAAAACATTAAACCTTGAAGAAGTAGAGGCTTTTAAGCCGTATGAAGTAGTGATAACAACTAACGGAGGACTTTGGAGGTACAGATTAGAAGACACCATCCAATTTACATCGATAAATCCTTTTAAAATAAAAGTAGTAGGCAGGACACAGCAATTTGTCAATATAGCTGGTGAAGAGGTCATGATTGGGCATATTGAAAAAGCTTTGAAGGTCGCTACAAAAAAATGTAATTGTCAAGTTGCTGAATTTACTGTTTCTGCAGTTTTTGAAAAAAATAATAAATCAATTGGGTATCATCTTTGGTTGATTGAATTCTTAAAAAGACCTATTTGTATTATTGATTTTTCAACAATTCTAGACCTTGAATTACAAAAAATTAATGTAGATTATAAAGCAAAAAGAAATAATAATTCTCCATTAAAAAAACTAAATATTAAAGAATTAAAAAAACAAACTTTTTATAAATGGTTAAAAAGTCATGACAAACTTAGTGGACAAAGCAAAATTCCTAGAATTAATAATAATCTAAATGATGTAGATGAAATCTTACAAATTAATAATACTTAAAATTATTTTGGGGTTGTTCTTTTGCAACAAATATATTTCTCAAAAATCAAAAAGTCAGGAATTAAATTTTTTTCAATCAAAAAATAAATTAGAAATTGACCAATATGGCAACTTCTATCTCATTAATAAAGATGATTTAACAAAAAGTGACATTAACGGAACTATACTTTACAGATACAGCAACAAGTTATTGGGTAACATAGATCATTTAGATGTTAGTAATCCTCTTCGTCCTTTATTATTTTACAAAGATCAGGGTGTTATAATAGTACTAGACAACACGTTGTCGCAACAAGAAAATCAGATTTCATTAAATGAGTTGGGACTCTACCAAACCAATTGTATTGCAAATAGCAATTTTGATAATGGCATTTGGTTGTATGATCTAGATGTCAATGAAATAATAAAGATTAACCAAAATTCTAAAATAACATATAAGAGTGGGAATTTGTCTGTTTTGGTTCCTGAAACAAATTTCCAGGTAATTAGTCTTAAAGAAAAAAATAGAAATTTATATGTAGTAACTCCATCTAAGTTATTAATAATTGACCAGTTTGGATCTCTTTTAAAGACACTTAATTTATCTGCTAAAAAGGGATTAATTATAAAAGAAGATGATTTAATTTCATATGATGGACAGTATATTTACAAGTACAACTTCTTAGACTACAAACTGGATACTTTACTGAGTACCAGTGATTATTTTAAGATTTTGGGATTTCAAAATAAAATTATTGGAATATCTCGAGATCAATCCAAGGCAGGGTTCTTAAACTTATCAGAATAATTATTGGCAAAAGTTATTAACATTCCCCTATTATTTAGTCCTATTTTTCTAATTTAGGGTTACAAAATTTAAGAGAATGCACATAGCTATTGCTGGTAATATAGGAGCAGGAAAAACTACCTTAACTGGGTTACTTGCTAAACATTATAATTGGGACACTCATTTTGAAGATGTTGATGACAATCCTTATTTATTAGACTTTTATGATGAGATGCAGAGATGGTCTTTCAATCTGCAGATTTATTATCTAAACAGTAGATTTACACAAACACAAGAAATTCGAAATAGTTCTAAGACAGTTATTCAAGACAGAACTATTTACGAAGACGCCTACATCTTTGCTCCAAATTTACACTCAATGGGGTTAATGACTACAAGAGATTTTGAAAACTACTTTAGTCTTTTTAACTTAATAGAATCCTTTGTATCCGCACCAGATTTATTGATTTACCTAAGAGCATCTGTCTCTAAACTGGTAAATAACATTCAGAATAGAGGAAGAGAATATGAAGAAAGCATAAGACTAGATTATTTAAAGAGATTAAATGAAAGGTATGAAGCTTGGATCTCTACTTATGACAAAGGCAAACTACTGATTATAGATGTAGATAATAATCACTTCAACGAAAACCAGGAGGATCTTGGAAAAATAATTTCAAAGGTAGATGCCGAATTGCATGGCTTATTTTAAGGTTGTACGAAATGTGGCATTTTTTTGCTGATTTGTTTCATCAAACCATCAACCAATCTTGACCCTTCATTTTTCTTTTTCATAACCAAGAAAAAATTTCTTTCTGAAAATTTAAGTATTCTGTTCTTTGTTGTTCTTTTATAGATTCAGCATCTACTTTCTTTTTTGCAGCAATTGAAACAGTTGGGGGCATTAATGCCAAAACATTATGAGATTATGAAATATTATTATTATTTATTGTTGTAGGTATTCATTGTATTATTCAGTCCATTAAAACAAAAACCAAGAATCATCTCTTTTATAGTTTCAATTTTATCTTCAATAACTACCAGTTCTTCGGCAGACCAATCTCCCAAAACATAATCTACCTGTTTACCTTTAGAGAAGTCATTACCAACTCCAATTCTTAATCTGGGGTAAACATTAGAATTAAGTTTTTCTTGAATATTTTTTAAACCATTATGTCCACCATCGGATCCTTTTTTCTTTAATCTTAGAGTTGCTAAAGGTAAATTCAAATCATCAGTGACTACTAAAATATTGTCTTTTATAATTTTCTCTTTATCCATCCAATATCTAACAGCTGTCCCAGACAAATTCATAAAGGTGTTTGGTTTTAATAAATAAACCTGCTTTCCTTTGTATTTAAAATTACATACAGAACCGTATTTATCAGAAACAAAAAAGGCATTAGCCTGTTTTTCAACATGGTCTAATGCCTTAAATCCTATATTATGTCTGGTGTTTAAATATTGGTCACCAGGATTACCAAGTCCAACAATGAGAAATTTCAAGATTGGTTGGTTAGTTTATTCATCTTTTTTTGCTTCTTCATCCTTTTTAGCTTCTGAAGATGCATCACCTGCTTCACCTTCAGCAGCTTCTGAAGCTTCGTCTTCATCTTCGTCCTCGATTACTGCTCTTGCTGTTTGTACACCAACAACAACTGCATTTTCCGGATCTAAAAAACTTAGACTTGAAACGTTAAGATCAGTAACTCTAATTTTTTCACCGATTTTAATTGGTGTTATATCAATAGAGATGGCATCCGGCATATCTTTAGCCAATCCAAAAACTCTTAATTTTCTAAAGTTTTGTGTTAGTTTCCCTCCATTTCTAACTCCTCTTGAAAAACCTTCTAACTTAACAGGTAGACTTGTTTTAAATGGTGTTTCTTCTGATACTTCTAAGAAATCTAAATGAAGAATTCTATCTGTAACAGGATGTATTTGTGTTTCTTGCAAAATGACATTTAATTTTTTTCCATCCACGTCCAATTCTATAAGATAGACATTTGGTGTAAAAACTATTTTTTTTGCTTCGTTTTCTAAAATGGAAAAATGAATTTGCTCTTTGCCACCATAAACAACAGAAGGAATACTTCCGTTTTTTCTAAGGTTAGCAGCACCTTTTTTCCCTACGTTCGCCCTTGGTGAACCGCTCAATGATACTGTTTTCATAATTGTATTTTTTTATTTATTGTTTTAATTACCAAACAAAAAGTGTTTGCTAATAGAGTTAAAATTAATGTGCTGTTTCATAACTTCTGAAAATAAATCAGCAACTGAAAGAATTTTTATTTTAGAATTCTCTCTTTTTATTTCAATAGTATTAGTAACTATTAATTCTGTAAGGGCACTATTTTCAATTCTGTCATGAGCAGGTCCAGATAAAATTGGATGAGTACAACATGCAGAAACTGACTTGGCACCATAATCGATGAAAAGTTGAGCTGATTTTGTGAGTGTCCCTGCAGTATCTATCATGTCGTCAATGATAACAACATTTTTCCCTTTAACATCTCCAATTATAGTCATATCAGAAATTTCATTTGCTTTTTTTCTCTGCTTGTAGCAAAGAGCCAAATCTACATTTAAAAACTTAGCATAAGCATTTGCTCTTTTAGACCCTCCCGCATCAGGAGCTGCAATAATTAAATTTTTTAAGTTCTTTGATTTTAAATAAGGAGCAAAAAGTGTCGACGCAAAGAGGTGGTCAACAGGAACTTCAAAAAATCCTTGAATTTGATCTGCATGTAAATCCATGGTCATCACCCTATCTACTCCAGCAGTTACCAACATGTTGGCTACTAATTTAGCACCAATGGCTACCCTTGGCTGGTCTTTACGGTCTTGTCTTGCCCAACCAAAATAAGGCAATACAGCTACTATTTTATGGGCAGATGCTCTTTTAGCAGCGTCAATCATAAGAAGCATTTCCATCAAATTTTCTTGTGGTGGAACTGTACTTTGAATTATAAAAACATCACAACCTCTTACGGTTTCTTTAATTGAAACACCAAATTCTCCGTCGCTAAAGTTCTGCAACTCAACATCTGCTAGGGGCTGGCCATAACTACTAGCAATTTTAGATGCTAGTTTTTTAGATGCCGAACAGGCTAATATTTTTACTCTATGTGACATTGGGGATGCAAATGTAAACGATTTCCGATAAATAATAAATTATTTTGCTAGTATAAAAACATAAACTAAATTCGCAACGCACTTGCCGAAGTGGCGGAACTGGTAGACGCGCACGACTCAAACTCGTGTGCCTTAGGGCGTGTGGGTTCGATTCCCACCTTCGGTACTAATAACATAGAGAAATCATCGATAAGCAACTCAGATATGACCTAGCCTACTTGAAAATGGCTCTTGAATGGGGAAAGCTTTCGCATTGTACTAGAAAAAAAGTAGGAGCAATAATTGTTAAAAATAGAATGATTATTTCAGATGGTTTTAACGGAGCTCCAACGGGTTTTGATAATGATTGTGAAGATGAAAAAGGAGAAACTAATTGGTTTGTATTACATGCAGAAGCAAATGCAATTCTAAAAGTTGCAAAAAGCACCAACAGTTGTGATCAAGCTACTCTTTATTTAACATTATCTCCTTGTAAAGAGTGTGCAAAATTAATTCATCAGTCGGGAATAAAAAGATTGGTTTATTTAAAAAAATATAAAGATACTACAGGTCTAAATTTCCTTGAAAAAGCAGAGGTAATCATTGATCAAATTAATTTTGAAAATTTTGAAAAATAATTCTAGAAGTGTGATTCTTGGTTTATTGTTGTTTTCAGGATTTTTTTCTGGAGCAACCTATTGGATAGGAATACATCAAGGAAAGAATTTATCTCCAAATATTCACAACAACAAATCGAGTAACATAGATATCATCTTAGAACATCTTTTAAACAATTATGTAGACACCCTTGAGAAAATAGAACTATCTGAAAACTCCATAAATACTATTCTCAAAAATTTAGATCCACACTCCTCATTTATACCTTCAAGAAAAAGACAAAGACTCAACGAATCTTTGGTTGGGCATTTTGGAGGAATTGGGATTAGGTTTATGATTTACAACGATACACTTACGGTGGTTGATGTAATTGCTGGTGGACCATCTGAAACAGTAAATATTGAAAAAAGAGATAGAATAATAAATATTGATGGGGAAAATGTAGCGGGTATAAATCTGAAAAATGAAGATGTTCTTAAAAAGTTAAAAGGAATTGTTGGATCACCAGTTAAATTATCAATTCTTAAACCCAATAAAAATATTGAAGTAAAAAATATTATAAGAGGAACTATACCCTTGAAATCTGTTCCAGCTTATAGCATGTTAAATAATGAGACCGGTTACATTAAAATTAGCTCTTTTTCAAACTCAACTGATGTTGAATTTAGAAACGCCTTGAAAAACCTACTGCTAAAAAATGCTAAAAATTTAGTTTTAGACTTGAGATTCAATGGTGGTGGATATTTACACCAAGCCATAAATATTGCTGATGAATTTTTAAAAGAGAACCAGTTAATAGTGTATACTGAAGGAGCTCATTCTGAAAGAAGATCTTTTTACTCGAAATCCAATGGACTTTTCGAAGATGGAAAACTGATAATTTTGGTAAACAGTTCTACCGCCTCAGCTAGTGAAATAGTCAGTGGAGCCATTCAAGATAATGGAAGAGGAAAGATACTAGGGAGAAGAACATTTGGAAAAGGTTTAGTACAACAGCCTTTAGTATTACCTGATTCTTCTGAGTTAAGAATAACTATTTCGAGATATTACACTCCATCTGGAAAATGTATTCAGAAACCTTACGGAGACAGTATAAACTATGAAAATGATCTTTTCAATAGAATAGAAAGTGGAGAATTAACAAATCACGATTCTCTATTTGAAAAAAGCAAATTTAAAGGAGGAATTATACCAGATTTATACTCACCTATTGACACCTTAAATTATAACGACCAAGTCAATAGAATAATTTACGATAGAAAATGGAGGAATTTCTGTTTCAACTATTACGAACGTTATCCTTATACAAAACATAGTGATATCCACAAATTTTACAGAGGTTTTAAAATCAAAAATAAGGAATTGGAGGAATTTCTGAAAAGCAATTATTCTGAAACTAAAACATATGACAAATCTACTATTGAGGATTTAAAATGGAGTCTTAAAATAGAATTAAGCAGTTATTATTTTTCAGATCAAGCTCGATATATTTTGAGTACCTACAAAGATAATGACGTTGAAAAAGCTTTAAAAGCGTTGAGTAATTAATTCTTAAATATTAAAAAAATGTATAGAACACATAACAATGGAGAATTAAGAATAAAAGATGTAGATCTACAGGTGAAATTATGTGGATGGGTTCAAAGGTCTCGTGACTTAGGAGGCATGACATTTATAGATTTAAGAGATAGGTTTGGAATAACACAATTAACTTTTAACGAGACAGTGAACAGTACTCTTTGTCAAGATGCGAGATTAATTAATAGAGAATGGGTGATAGAAATTGATGGAATTGTCAAGGAACGAAGTAGTAAAAATTTAAAGATACAAACCGGAGAGATTGAAATTGAAGTTGGTTCTTTAAAAGTTTTAAATAAATCTAAAACACCTCCATTTACCATTGAAGACGAGACAGACGGTGGTGAAGAATTAAGAATGAAATATAGATTTTTAGATTTAAGAAGAAAACCACTTCAAAAGAATATGATCTTAAGAAGTAAGATGGGGATGGAAGTAAGGAATTTTTTTCAAGAGCACAATTTTTTAGAAATTGAAACCCCTTACCTAATTAAGTCGACTCCTGAGGGAGCAAGAGATTTTATTGTTCCTAGTAGAATGAACAAACAACAATTTTATGCGCTTCCACAGTCCCCTCAGACATTTAAACAGCTACTTATGGTAAGTGGATACGATCGTTATTTTCAGATTGTAAAATGTTTTAGGGATGAGGACTTAAGGTCAGACAGGCAACCTGAATTTACACAAATTGATTGTGAAATGGCCTTTGTAGATCAACAACAAGTAATAGATACATTTGAAGGGTTAGTAAAGCATCTTTTTAAAAACTTATTACAAATAGATTTCAAAATGCCATTTCCTGTAATTACTTATGACAATGCAATGGAAAAATACGGATCCGATAAGCCAGATTTAAGGTTCGACATGAAACTAAATTATTTGGATCTTTTAGCTAAAGGTAGTGGATTTAAAGTATTTGATGAATCTGAATCTGTAGTTGGAATTAATGTTCCTCATTGCGCTGATTATTCCAGAAAAAAAATTGATGAACTGACCAACTGGGTTAAAAGACCACAAATAGGTGCAAAAGGTTTGGCATATGTTAAATATAACACAGACGGGAGTTTCAAGTCCTCTATTGATAAATTTTATAATACTGAAACTTTAAAAAAATGGGCTTCAAAATGCAATTCAAATCCAGGAGATCTAATATTAATATTAAGTGGTGATAAATTACAAGTTCAAAAACAAATGAACGAACTTAGACTTTTAATGGGAGAACGGCTTGGTTTAAGAAATCCTAATGATTTTAAACCAGTTTGGGTTGTTGACTTCCCACTTTTAGAAAAAGACGAGCAAACCAATGAATATCATGCAATGCATCACCCATTTACATCTCCTAAAAATGAAGATCAAGATTTATTAAACTCCAACCCTTCTAAAGTAAGAGCTAATGCCTATGATTTAGCAATAAATGGCGTAGAGGTAGGTGGTGGATCTATAAGAATTCACGACAGACAAATTCAAGAAAAAATGTTTGAAATACTTGGCTTCACTAAAGGTGAAGCAGAGCTTCAATTTGGATTTTTAATGAAGGCTTTTGAATACGGAGCACCGCCTCATGGTGGAATTGCATTTGGATTTGACAGACTCTGCACACTGTTTGGAGGCAAGGAAAACATACGTGAGTTTATTGCCTTTCCAAAAAACAACCAGGGAAAAGATGTCATGATTGACGCCCCATCTAAAATAGATTTATCGCAACTAAATGAGCTTGGAATAAATTTACCAAAAATAGAAGATTAGCTTTTTTTAATAGCAATTAGGGAAACTATACCTAATAGAATCATGAAAAATGTTTGAGAAGACCACATCAACATTCCAAACGATTTTGCTATTTGTCCTTCGAAACCATATAAATCTGTTAATACTGTAGCTACCATTATGGGGTAAAGACCAATTCCGCCTGGGGTTGCTCCAATCGCAATTGTTCCTGCTATAAAACAAGCAAAAACAGCATTTACACTTATATTCTCCAAGTCCGGTAATGCTAAAGCTGTAATCCATAACATGGCGATGTAGCAAACCCAAATAAACAAGGTGTGCAAAATATATGCAGCTTTATTTTTAAGTTTAAAAATGGTGATGCAGCCTTGATATATTCCTTTTAAAAAATTCCAAACCTTTAATCTTAACTTTTTAAAAATGAACAAAAGAAAAACTGAAAGAACAACAAGGACTAAAAAAATTGGCAAAAAAAATGAATTCGATTCTCTGCTTCCCATTTGTCTTAATTCTTGAAATGCATCCTGATCCGATTGTAAAATAAAGGCTGTTAAAAATATCAAAGCAAACATTATTAAGTCTACTACCCTTTCAACTACAATAGTTCCAAATACTTTATCAGAAGACGTTTTTTGATACCTACTAAAATACCCAGCTCTTGCTAATTCACCGGATCTTGGAATGGTCAAATTTATTATATAACCAATCATAACGCTGTGATACATTAGACTTAACTTTGGTTGAACATCCATTGTTTCTAACAAGTATTTCCATCTGTAAGACCTAGATAAATGACTTAAAAATGCAATAATTAAAGCAACAAATATCCATCCATAATTGGCTTCCGACAATGACTTTAAAAAATATTCTTTTTCAGATTCAGTAGAATTGGAAACAAAATACCAAGTTAGGTATAGTCCTATTGCTACAGGTAAAGAGATTTTTAAGAAATTAATCAGCTTAGCTTTCATCTTATGTGGATTAATTAAGTGCAATATTATCAATTAACCTAATATCACCGAATTTTGTGGCAGTAAAAGCTCTCCATTTTTCAGAATGTTCACCCTCATTTGAGAGATCGACGCTTTGCCTAATTTCAAAATATTCTGGAGAAGAAAATTGAGCTAATTTTTCAAAACATATTTGCTCTAATTTTTTTCTATTTTCAACTTTGAAATTCTTTTTACAATAAGTTAACAATTCAAATAATTTCTTAGTTTTATTAGAATATTTTGCCTCCAATCTTAAATTTCTTGAACTCATAGCTAATCCCGACTCTTCTCTAAAAGTTGGACAAAGAATTATTTTGACTTCTTCAAATAACTCCTTTGCTAGTAAGCTTATAATAAGATATTGCTGATAATCTTTCTCTCCTAAAAAAGTATATTGGGGTTTAATAAGATTAAAAAATATACTTACAACTCTTACAACACCTTCAAAATGACCTTTTCTGTGCTTCCCCTCTAAAACTTTATCTAAATTGTGTAAATCTATTTTAATTAATTTTTCAGAACTATACAATTCTTCATAGTCTGGAATAAATAATAAATCAACATCTTCGTTATTAAGCAAAGAAATGTCGTTTTGTAAATTAATTGGATAATTATTATAATCATTTTGATTATCAAATTGAGTAGGATTCACAAAGATCGAAACAACGGTGTAATCCGTCTTTTTTTTGGAAGCTCTGACCAAACTAAGATGACCTCTATGTAACGAACCCATTGTTGGAACAAAACCAATAGATTTATTCGATACAATCTTAAGTACTTTATTTAAATCTTGAAGATTCTTTACTACTTGCATTAGAGACAAAAGTGAGTTAAAGCTACTGTAAATGTTGGGTTTATGTGTTTTTTTTTTATATTTTTGTGGCTCAAAAGGTTTAAGAAGGAGATTAGTAGTTATGGAAAAAAGCAAAATACTTTACGTTACCCAAGAAATCAACCCATTTTTAATTGAGTCAGAAATATCCAACTTCGTAAGAACAATAGCTCAAGGTGTTCACGAGTCTGATAAAGAAATTAGAATCTTTATGCCAAGGTTTGGTGTTATTAATGAAAGAAGACACCAACTTCACGAAGTTATAAGACTCTCTGGAATGAATTTAATCATTAATGATTACGATCATCCTTTAATCATAAAAGTAGCTTCCATACCTCAAATCAGAATCCAAGTATATTTTATAGATAACGAAGAATACTTCAAAAAGAAATTTATTTTCAAAGGGGCAGATTCTAAGTATTTTAAAGACAATGATGAGAGATCTATGTTTTTCTGCAGAGGTGTCTTAGAAACGGTTAAAAAATTAGGTTGGATGCCGAATATAGTACATTGCCATGGGTGGATGACTGCTTTAATGCCAGTTTATTTAAAATCTGTATATAAGGAAGATCCTCATTTCTCAAATGCCAAAATAATATATACACTTTACAATCAAGATCAAAAGCTGAACCTTTCAAAAGATTTCGAAGCTAAATTAGATTTTGACGAGTTACCTGTTAAAGATTTAAATCTTAAAGGTACAACAGATGTAAATAAACTACATGAAATTGGTTGTTCTTGGAGCGACGCTATTTCTGTTGGAAGTCCTGAGATTGAAAAATCCCTTTTAGAACTTACTGAAAAGTCAAAAAAATCAGTACTTGAATATCACGACGAAGAACAAACGGTAGAGGCCCATCAAAAGTTTTATGATAAAGTTCTTAGTGAAAATGGAGTTCTTGCCTAAACATTTTTCTGCACTTTCTCGAAAAGTTTCTTTTCTATTACGATTACTGTTCGTTATGGTAATAGGGCTATTTTCTTGTGAAAAGAATAAAGAATTCGGATTAGAAATTAACCCTGATTCTAACAATTTAGAAGCACTTTTTTCTGATACTTTTGAACTTCATACTTTTTCTGTTTATTCAGATAGTGTAAAAACCGATGAATTAGTTGGTTCTAGTCAGTTCATAAATGGAAGCGGTAGTCCTCTAGGAAATTACATCGACCCTGTGTTTGGAGAGGTGAATTCATCTATTTACACGCAGATAAGGTTAGAGCAAGCATACGATTTCATTCCTCTAAACGGAACTATTAATGATATAGTTGTAGATTCTGCTGTCTTGTATCTAGCTGTAGATGGTTCTTACGGGGAAATAAATGAACAAAATTTTACTGTGGAAATTTTAGATGAAGATATTTACAAAGATTCTTCCTACTACAATAATCAAAATCTTGCAACTAAAGGAATTAATATTTCTACTTCTGGAAGCATAAAAACAGACCCTCTTTTCCCGGGATTATTTGCAGGTTCTTATGTAGATCAAGCTCTACTAAGAATTACTTTAGATGTCAGTGAATTTGCTCAGCCAATTGTTGAAGAATCTGGAAACACAACATTAAATGGTAACGATGGAGATGATGAATTTTTATCTTTCTTTAAAGGCTTGAAAATTTCAAGTGTCAACGGAATTAATGGTGGCTTATATTATGTGAATTTGTTAAATTCTTTTTCTAGAGTTAGGTTGTTTTACAGAGATACCAGTGGTCTTCCCTCTGAGCATGACACTTTAGACTTTGATTTTAATATGAATTCTAATTGCGCATATTTTCATGAAGTAATTCATAATTATTCTAATACAGATGTTGAAAATACCGTTAATCAACCTGGTCTTGGTACTAACCAATTTTATATTCAAACCTTAGGCGGAGTAAATGGAAGACTTACTATTCCTAGTTTAGATTCATTAATAAATAAAAATATTATTCTAAATAAAGCAGAAATTGTTCTGCCTTTTGAAGATTATTTATATGATGAATATACCCCACCTTCAAGTTTATTTATATCCAGAAAAAATAGTGATGGTAATTATGAGTTTTTACCTGATTTATTTGAAGGAAGCCAAGGCGGTAACTATGACATAGTTAATAAAAATTACAAGTTTAATATCACTAGACATGTTAATGAGATTTTAGCTGAAAAAACTCTAAATGACACCATTAAAATTTTCCCTAATGGAAATGGTGTAACTGCTAATAGAGTTGTTTTAAATGGTAGGAACTCCACCAAAAAAGACAAAGCGAAAATTATAATTTCATATTCTAAATATTAAAATTTATGTGTGGTATAGTTGCTTACATTGGCCCTAGAAATGCTTACGAAATTGTTATCAAAGGTCTTCAAAGGTTAGAATATAGAGGATACGACAGTTCAGGTATTGCCATTCATAATAATAAAGTCGTTAATGTTTACAAACAAAAAGGTAAAGTTCAAGATCTAATTGATTTTGCTTCAGAAAAAGATACTAAAGGTAAAATTGCAATTGGTCATACAAGGTGGGCTACCCACGGTTTGCCAAACGACACCAATGCACATCCCCACCAATCAGGAAATGGTAAAATAAGTTTAGTTCACAATGGAATTATAGAAAACTATGCTATTTTAAGAGAAGAGTTAGAAAAAAGAGGTCATCAATTTAAAAGTGAAACTGATACTGAAGTATTAGTTCATTTAATTGAAGAAATTCATATTAATAGTAAAAATGACTTATTTAATGCTGTACGATTGGCCTTAAATGAAGTTATTGGTGCCTATGCAATAGTAGTAATTGATAGTGAAAACCCGGGTGAATTAATAGCCGCAAGAAAATCAAGTCCTTTAGTAGTAGGTATTGGAGAAGGAGAATATTTTTGCGCTTCAGATGCTACCCCTATTATCGAATACACAAAAAACGTAGTTTATTTAGAGGATGGGGAAATTGCTCAAATAAGTATCAGAAATGGATTGAAACTAAAGACTATAGCTAATCAAGAAATAACTCCATATATACAAGAACTGGAATTACACTTAGAAGCTCTTGAAAAAGGTGGTTACGACCACTTCATGCTAAAAGAAATTTACGAGCAACCTCAGTCTATACTAGATTCCATGAGGGGGAGAATAAGTGTCTCTAAAAGTAAAGTCGCTTTGGGGGGGATATTAGACTTTGAAGAAAAGTTAATCAACGCTAAAAGATTAATTTTTGTTGCTTGTGGAACCTCTTGGCATGCCGGTTTAGTTGGGGAATATCTAATTGAGGAAATGGCTAGAATTCCTGTAGAAGTTGAATATGCATCTGAATTCAGATATCGAAACCCTATAATTAATGAAGATGACTTTGTCATTGCCATATCTCAATCTGGAGAAACAGCAGATACCTTAGCAGCTTTAAAACTTGCAAAAGAAAGAGGAGCTATACTTATGGGGATTTGCAATGTAGTTGGCAGTTCTATTTCTAGGGAAACAGATTGCGGGTCGTATACGCATGCAGGTCCTGAAATAGGCGTTGCTTCTACAAAGGCATTTACCGCTCAAGTTACTATCTTGACTTTAATGGCGATGATGATTGGCAAGAGGAAAGGAACAATAACTAACGAGCGATTTAACCGATTACTTATAGAACTAAAGGCCATTCCAGATAAGTTAAAAACAGTATTAAAAGAAAATGATTTAATCGAAAAAATTGCTAAAATTTATTATAAATCCCCCAATGCACTTTACTTAGGAAGGGGAATTAACTTTCCATTAGCTTTAGAAGGTGCTTTAAAGCTGAAAGAAATTTCTTACATACATGCTGAAGGTTATCCAGCTGCTGAAATGAAGCACGGACCTATTGCTCTTATCGACGAAGAAATGCCGGTTTTTGTTATTGCTACTAAGGATTCAAGTTATGAGAAAATTGTTTCCAATATTCAAGAAGTAAAAGCTAGAAAGGGTAAAATAATTGCCATTGTTACAGAAGGCGACAAAGAAGTAAAGAAGGTAGCAGACCATTTTATAGAAATACCAAAATGTGATGAGTTACTAGTTCCATTACTTGCGACTGTTCCACTACAATTATTGAGCTATCATATAGCACTGCTTAGAGAATGTAATGTAGACCAGCCAAGAAATTTAGCGAAGTCTGTTAC